>Ga0265595_1000742_pt1 | contig 27422 bp, 27 predicted proteins | sample saktaG_15_FD_190148 | JGI IMG/M metagenome (GOLD analysis project Ga0265595, IMG submission 190148) | Saline water microbial communities from Sakinaw Lake, British Columbia, Canada - sak_2013_06_06_50m | ecosystem: Environmental > Aquatic > Non-marine Saline and Alkaline > Saline ...
TATTTTTTCATCACCTCAGCAATCTCTCCTACCGGATTCATTATGCCGGTTGAGGTTTCATTATGGGTTACAGTGATAAGGTCATATTTACCGGTAGCTAAAACTTGATCTACTTGTTCCGGAAGATTAGGATTACCCCATTCAACTTCAAATTTATCAGCAGGCACATTATTGTCTTCCGCCATAGCAAACCAGCGGTTACCAAAGTTACCACAAGAAAATACTGCGGCTCTTTTTTGAGTACAGGAACGAACAGCTCCCTCCATCAGGCCGCTGCCGGAAGAGGTAGATAATAGAATCTCATTTTGGGTATACATCAGCTTTCTTAGTTTATCACTAATACCTCTCTGCAAATTTGAAGCCTCTTTGGTTCGATGACCAATCATGGGAGTAGCCATCTTTTGCAGAACATCTTCGGTAACATGAGTAGGTCCGGGAATAAATAATTTTTTATACATTTTTCCTCCTTAGTAATTTTATTTTCTTGCATTTTTTATATTTTTTACACAATTTTTACTTTTAAGTAATCTATTTGGTTTATATGTATTACTTTTAAGTAAAAATTTTTACAATAACTCTTAATATTTTTTTACTTTTAATTTAACTCACTCCATCTTTTAAATAGAATGCCACGGACATACCCATGGCATTCTGCCCTTCGGGTTGATAAATTATTTAGAATTTTTAAACAATCCATAATTCTTCCAACCATAAATCTACTAAAACATCTATTAAACCCGCCTGAGTTTTTGGTTCTCTTACAACTACCTTTCATTGATTGTTGTTGTAATATATATCGCAATATACTTTTATTTAATTATTGTCAAAAGAAAATGATCGCATCGGGTAAACCTTGAAAGTTAGAAAAAATAAACGAAAATGGGAATTTCTAATATTTCGGTGTTGCCAAATCAGTCTCCTTCTTTAATCCATATAATAATTTTTGCCGTGTATAGATAAAGTTTGCCTTATGGGTTCCTAATGTCACAAGATCGGCATGAGGGTGATCATTATGATTAAATGGAAAGTTTGTCATCGGTGTAATAGAACTACCTGCAAAGACCATAGAGTAATTGATTATATACTCATCCAACAAACCCATATTGATCAGATTTCCTGTATAGCTAGGTGACTCCACAGCCAGCAGTTTGATTCCAAGTCCTTTCAGTATTGCCAGTAAAACACGAGTATCCGTTATCTTTTGTTCTCCGGTAACAAAAACAGGTATGCCAGAATTTTTCTTCATAATCCCTTTGATCTCATCTTTATCTACCTGATCGATAGATGTATATGGCCCGATAAAAAAATGAGGTAGTCCACATTTTTTAGAAATATATTTCATTCCATCTTGTGAAGTAGCAACCGATATAGGAAAATCTTCATCTTCAATGTGAAAAATTTTATGATGGAACGGAATATCAGTTCCATCAAAAGAAACGACAATATTAAGAGGATGTTTTGTCTTTTTCAGATATTTGACCCTTTCATCAGCCAATTCTCTGTCAAATACATGGCTAGTCATATTCGGCTCACATTGTATCGTTCGTGCTCCGATGATAACACCATCACAATAAGCACGAAGAACGTTAAGTATCCAAAAATCTGCTAATGCGCCATTAGGATCTCTATAATTATTCTTTGCAATAGTGGGACCATCATGAAAATCACTATATGACATTTTACCATCAGACGACAACACGATACATGAAACAGTGTATGGTCTACTTTCTAATTGTCTTGGAAATAATACAGGTCCAATAGCTGCATCAACTTTTGGCAGGCTTATAGAGTTTTGAGATCTTTCTTCTATCTCTTTCAAGAGATTCAGATTTCTATAACACATATTCAGCTTGATCTTTTCCAGAGGAAAGTCAACATAAGATAATTCTGACATAGATACCTCCTTTAGTGAGCATCAGTTATGCTCTTGCTATACATCAAATTTATTAATTTTTACACCGATTCTTTACAAGACACACATAACTTATAGTATTTGTGACCGTATCATCAGATGTTTTTCTGTAGATTTGAAGCCTCTTTAGTTCGGTGATCAATCATAGGAGTATCCATCTTTTGCAGGACATCTTCGGTAACATGAGTAGGTCTGGGAATAAATAATTTTTTATACATTGGGGTTATTTTTCCACCTTAATAATTATATTTTTTTATATTTTTTACACAATTTTTAATCTTAATTAAGTTATTTGATTTATATTACATTTAAATAAAATTTTTTATAATAACTCTTAATATTTTTTTACTTCTAATTTAATTCTCCCCACCTTTTAGATAAATTATTTGGAATTTTTAAACAATCCATAATTTTTCCAACCACAAAATCTACTAAATCATCTATATTCTTAGGATTATTATAAAATCCGGGTATTGGTGGAGCAATTATTACTCCTAATTTACTTAACCTTAACATATTTTCTAAATGGAGGGCATTCAAGGGCATCTCCCTTGGTGCTAAAAGTAAGGGACGTCCTTCTTTTAAATTTACATCTGCCGCTCTTTCTAAAAGATTAAGCGACCTGGCTTGAGATATTCCTGATAAAGTTGACATAGAACAAGGTACTATAGCCATCCCTTCAGTTAAAAATGACCCACTACTTACAGGACTATCTATTTGTTCGATAGGAAGATATTCTATTTTTTCCTTTAAAATATCTTTTAAAATTTTTGTTTTTTCTATTAAATATTTAAGTAAATTATCTTCAATTTCCTTTTTATTTTTTATACATGTATAAATATTTATATTTAATTCTCTTTCTATTATCAATCTTCCCATTTTAGTAATTACCATATATACATTATAATCCTTTTTTAAGAGTTCTTCTATTAGTCTAATTCCAAAAATTGAACCACTAGCTCCGCTAATTCCAACAATAAACCGTTTCATGATTTTGCACCTTTTTGTATTTTTACACAATATTTATTTTTTAATTAAGTTATTCGGTTTAGAATATATTTAATTTTTTTATAAAAAAGACATCATACAAGCAGACATATTATTAGCTTAATTTTAAAATAGTAACGCAAAAATGTCAAATATTTTTTTATTAATAAACCACCCAGCAGGAGGTGATGGTATCTTTTAGCTACAAGTAAAAACGAGCTTGAGCCCTTCGGGCAACCGCATACATCTCCATATAGAAATCTGAAGTTGTATGCGGCTTAACAATAAATTAATTTATTACCTCAACTGAAAATTTTATTAAATATTTCGCTACAATCTTGAGCTGAAGCTTGACGTGGATTATTTTTTATTAAAAACATGCTTGCTGCATTTTTACCATATTCATCTAAATCTGGTTTAACTTTTATCTTTTCCTGAATAATCTTGTCTAATTCTAAGTCTTTTTCTAAGTTAAAGACACATTCAATAGCTTTTTGTGCCATTTCTCTTTCTGATAAACCAGATACATTTGCTCCCATTAATTCGGCAATATGAGCCATTTTAGACCGACGAGCTATTAAATTATATTTCATACCGTAAGGTAAAAGAATTGAACAAGCTAAGCCATGTGACCAATGAAGATATGCACAAACCGGACTTGCGAGAGAATGAACTATGCCTAAACCGGCTTGATCCATTGATAGGCCAGCCATGGTACTTGCAACTGCCATATTATGTCTCGCCTCTAAATCATTACCATTAGCATATGCACGAAGTAAAAATTTACTTATTAATTTTATAGATTCGATTGCAAAACCATCAGTAAAGGGATTAGCATTTAGCCCTAAATAAGACTCTATAGCATGGGAAAGTGCGTCCATCCCGGTAATAGCAGTTAGATATGGGGGCAAAGAAGTCATTAATTGCGCATCTACAAGAGCTATCTTAGGAAATATTTCTTTTGCATTTATTCCTTTTTTAATATTTCTACTCGTAATTACCGCAACTCCGGTTACTTCACTGCCTGTCCCAGCTGTAGTAGGAATTGCAATTAAAGGCAAGGGACGTTTTTCAAAAGGACGATTATTCCATTGATAGTCTTCTAATGAGCCTTCATTGACAGATAAGCAACAAGCTACTTTTGCTGCATCAATCGTGCTTCCTCCTCCTAAAGCTATTACTTGTTTGAAATTATTTTTTTTAACAAGAGTAGTTATTTTATTCACTACTTCTTCGTTTGGATTTGGTTTTACATCAGTATATACATCAACTTTAAACTTTTTTTCCAATAGGGTATCTCTTACTTTATCAACTATTCCCGCCTTAAGCACACCCTCATCAGTAACAATCAAAGTTCTTACATTAGGATTTAAAAAGCAATATAATTGAAGATAAATTCCTGGCTCAGCTACAATTTCTGTTGGTAAATTAAACGTCATTTTCATTATTTTTCTCCCTTCTTATTTATAAATAATATCTAAATTATTAATACAACTTAAATTTAAATATAATTATTTAGGTTAACTTTTTCATATACAACCTTTTCTAAATTCTTCTTTTCTTCCCAAAGGGTAGCATCTATTCCCATTTTAGTTTGAACTCCTCGCTCATCACTCGCAGGATCTAATTCATGACCTTGCGAATATGGTATATAAAAAATATCTTTTTTAGGGTCAACCCGAGTAGAAAGAGCCCACATTATTTCAGTAGGACTATATATATCAACATCCGGATCTACTACAATAACATTTTTTATATTTATATGACTGGTCATCGCTGCCATAGCAACATTTTTTGCTTCTCCCGGATTTTTCTTTTCCAAGGAGATGACAGCTAAAAATCCAGAACCATAAGGGGGAATGTGTATATTTTTTACATTTTTAGAAACGTAAGTAGTAAATTTTTTTAAAAGAGGCTCGCGAGGTAATACATTACCTAAATTAATATGTTCAAAAGATCCACCATTTAGAGTTTGCCAAATAGGATTATTACGATAACATATAGCTTTTACTTTAAATACTGGACTTTTAGATATATTTCCATAATGCCCAGTAAATTCAGCTAATGGGCCTTCCTCTTCACGCACATTAGGAATTATTTCACCTTCAATTACAAATTCAGTATTTGCTGGAACATAAATGTTGCAAGTATGGCATTTTGCAACTTCAATCGCTCTTCCTCTTAAACCTCCGGCTATTTCTATTTCATCTCCCTCGTATCTGACTCCAGCAGCTATCATTATTACCGGATCTACTCCTACAGCTATTGCTATTGGAAGTGGCTTACCTACAGCTTCAGCACTATCTAAAAATTCTTTTAAATGTCTCCATTCATTTATCATAATCCCTGTTTTATTTTTATCTTTAATATGTAAACGCTGAAAAGATAAATTTTGACGATTATTATTAAGACCTTTGGAAACTGTTACTCCAGCAGTAATAAAGGAACCACCGTCTTTAGGGGCATGAATAGGAATTGGTATTTTTCTCAAATCAACACGATCACCAATAATAACATTTTTCATAAAGGGAGCATTATCTACTACTAACGGCTTTATAGGATTATCTAGTGCACATTCTAATTTCTCAGATATTTCATCTACTTTACATCCTAAGGCAAGGGCAATTCTTTTATGACTTGCTAAAAGCCCTCCTATTACTGGTATTGAATATCCTTTAATTTTAGAAAAATAAGCTGCCTTGCCTTCCATTCTTTCCAAGGTTGCTAAAACACTACCTAATTCCCACTTCAAATTTACTTGCTTATCAATAGTCATTAGCTGGTTGTTCTCTTTTAATACTTTTAAAAAGCTACGTAAATCATTAATTTCTCTCATCGAAATAGTCTCTCCTTATAAAATATTATAAATCTGAAAAGATTCCATCCAATTCTTCATCACTTATATCCCAAGTTAAGTTAAAAGGAGGTAATTTTTCTTCTTTAAAGAAATCAGGAATACGATTATCTTTTTCTCTTATCCCGGCAGTTTGATTATATTTTATTTCTAATAATATAGTCGATTTCCCTATTTCGCTGACGTATTCTGGTTTTAATTCTGATCCGTATAGACTATTTAATAATGCTACAATTATATCCGGATGAGATGCTGTTGCTGCCATCAAAAAAACACACAAACCCAAAGAATCGTATGCAGCTCGGCTAATTTGCATTAACCGTGAAATTTTAACCTGATCTTTTTTATCGTGATGATCTATAGGCATAAAAATAGTTAATCCAGCAGTATGGTCAGCCCCCATAGGTGACGTGGCATAAGTAACCCCTGTGCCCTTTACAGCACGAGGATCATAGGCTGACATACATTGATTTTTCACTACCGGAGACCGTCTTACATTTAAAAATTTTGCCGTAATTCCTGTTCCCATTCCTACCATTCGGCCTCTCCATTTATTTTTGGGCACTTCTCTTAATATGTTAATAAATCCCTTGGCATCACCGAATTTTACCAACCCTGCCTCAGCCATTACGCCTAATACTCCCCCAGTTTCAATAGTATCAAGTCCATAATCATTACAAATATAATTAATTTTAGCTACCTCATCTGGGTCTGAAATGCCCAAATTGGAGCCAATTAAACCTAATGTCTCATATTCTAATGGTGCGACAATTTCTTTTCCTTTTTTATCTGGATAAACATTTGAACATTGAATTAGACAACCTCTCATACAAGCTTCGGTATTTTTTCCATTTCCACCTCGTTCTTTAATTAAATTATGAATATTTTCCCCGGAAAGATTTTCTGCTCCATCAAATTGTCCCCTGCTAAAGTTAAAAGTTGGTAACGCACCTAGTCTTTGAGCATCCATAACTGTTGATGCAGTTCCATACTCAGCTAAAACTTTAATTCGTTCACATTCATTAATAATTTTATGGTATGCTTTGCGAACAGCTTTAAATTTTTCGCTATCAGTTTTCGCATTTCTATATGTTCCTTTTTTGTTAAGTAAAATCCCTTTAATCTTTTTAGAACCCATTACTGCGCCAAGTCCACCCCGAGCAGCCATTCGGCCAGGACGATTATGTAAATCAGTTAGAGCTAACCCAGAATTGATTAATTTCTGCTCACCGACTTGTCCAATAGTTATCAGACTATATTTATTTCCAAACTTTTTAAAAAGTTTTTTTGCAGTAGCATAATTGCCTAATCCAATATAATTATCGGCTGAAATAAATTCAGCCTTTTTTTCGTCTATCTTTAAAAAATACCATTTATCATCTTTAATCATTCCTTCTAAAACTATGGCCCTTAACCCCATTTTTGCCATTGAATCAGCAAATGTCCCCCCACTATTACTTTCTTTAATTCCTCCGGTTAAAGGGCTTTTTGCACCTATTGAAATACGACCGGCACTAGATATTCCAAGTCCGGCCAGAGGTCCATTGCTAATAATCAATTTATTTTCAGGTCCCAAAGGATAACATTGTGCCCTAACCTCTTCATTCATTAAAATAGCTATTAATCCTCGCCCTCCGATAGTTAAATATTTTTCAGGTAAATTCTGATATTTCACTGTTTTTTTGTTAAGATTAATTCTTAATAATTGCATTATTTACTCTCCTTAACTTTTTACTTTTGATTCACGAACAATCTGTACTGCAGTATAATCAACTATTCCACCAATTGCGACATGTGGCTTTTTAACTATTACCTTTACTTGATTAATAGGATAACTCTTAATAATCTCATCTGCAATTCTTTGTGCAATTCTTTGTAAAAGTTTATGTTGCTCTCCCACTATAACTTTTTTAATAATATTATAAATAGTAACATAACTATAACCTTTATCCAATTCGTCTGTTTCGCATTGCTCTTTCATATCTACATTAACTTCAACATCGACAATAAATTTTTGACCAAATTTATTTTCCTCCTGATAATAACCATGCGTAGCCCAAAAAGTCGCTCCTTTTACAATTAAAATATCTTCCTTTTTCATTTCGTTATTTCCCTCCAATTTTTTCTTTATTTTTATAAAGTATTACACTTATAATCGCATGTGCACTGTATTTCTTTATTTTTGTATTTTCTAATATTATTCCTTACTCATAAAAAGAGATTTGCTTAACATTTCATAGTTAATTTTACCCGTAGAAAAACTATGGCCACTCTTTTGATTGTGAAAAATAACTTTAGCTGGGGCATCCCAATCTCTTGGAACCTTAGCCCAATCACAATCGCAACGCTGTAAAATTTCTTTAAATGATAATCCATAAATATCGTTATTACTTTTTTTTGAAAACGGAATTTCATCAAGTATTGAAATAATTTCTTTATCTTCGCAACTTACATAAAGAATTGTTTCATTACCATAAATTACACAATCATTAACTAAACCATAGGCATCAAGTTCAGTCTTAGCAATTGGGGCAATTGGGGCTATCCCATATGCGTGGATAATATTGTTAAGATTAAAATTATGATCATAAAGTGTTGGCAAAACTTGTTCCACTGTCCTTGCCGAAATCTGGATTGACCCTACAATAGAAGCCGTAGGAGCAACTAATATATATATATCTTTGGGGTCTATTTCTACTTCTCTTGCTATTAATTTAATAAATGAATTTGAGGGATATTTAGTAGTTTGAATACAAGCCACTGCTTTTCTAGGATGTGGATCACGATAATCAACTGCTCTAGCATACACATCTGCCCCTTTAATGGCTCTAATTGGACCGGAAATTGTTGTGATTTTCCCTGTTTCAGGATTTTTTAATCTCCAGTAAGCTACATGTGAAGACATTTCTGCTTCAAGTGGTCTTGAAACTATCACTTGTACTGCTATACATTTGTATTTCTCTATATATATATGACAAAAATTAACTTCTCCTAACCCCCCTAAACCAATTTCAGTAAAATATTTTCCTGCCAACCAACTGCCAGGATAATTTATACCCATATCAATTATAGTTGCTCCCAAATTATCTTTAATTACCCCAATTCTTAGGATTTCTTTATTGGGAATAATTTTTTCTTCAATAATTTTTACTGCTGATTCATTAACACTATATTTAAACATTTTATTTTCCTCCGTATCCCCGTTCATTCTAAAAATCTTTCAACAGAATAATCTTTATATTTCATAAAATTACCATTACGTGCGATAATTTTGGCGGTTTCTAATCCTACTGCAGGAGCACAACTAAAAGCTCCTTTGAAAGCAACTGCCAGAATTAAATTATCTAAATCAGGAACCAAACCATAAACAGGTAAACCATCATCTGTATAAGGTGGCGTACCTGCCCAAGAACGAATTAATTTTAAATTTTTTAATTGTGGAAAACATTTTAAACCTTTTCGTATTAAATTTGGAACTAATGAAAAATCAACAGAATTATTATATTTTGTTTCCTTGGTAGTTATTTGAGCTAATACAATATTGCCATTTTTTGTTTGAACAAAACCCGGTTCTATATTTATAGATTGATTTTTAAATTCACCAGTCAAGTAATCTCCTGAAACAATTGCACCATAAATTATTTTTTCTGTAGGTTGGGTCACCATTGCTACCCCTTTATTAAAATAAACTGGAATGTCATAACCTAAAGTTTTCATTAACTCGTGCGTCCAAGCACCAGTAGTAACTATTACTAAATCAGCATAATAATTTTTACTATTTGTTAGAACTGATTCAATTCGTGAGCCTTCCTTTTTAAAACCTATAACCTTAGCATTTTCTATAAACTCAGTTCCGTTTTTTTTAGCTTCTTTTGCAAAATAGGAAATAGTTTTAAATGGATTAATAACACCTTCAGAAGCACAATAAGCCAATGCCTTAATATTTTCAAAATTTAAAGCGGGTTGCACCTTTTTAATTTGCTTCTTACTATATAGCATCTCAATATTCAGATTATTCTTTTTTTGATTATTAATAATTTTTTTTGCGGCTTTAATTAAATTTTCACTATCTAATAGGGCCGTCCCACCTTCTTGTAAAAATTCAAAATCGACTCCATTGTTCTCTTCCAATTCCTTATAAATTTTTAGTGTTTTTAGTGATAATTCTAATTCCAAATATGATTCACGCTCCATTAAACTTAGTATTCCTGATATAGTACCAGAAGCTCCATATCCAATTTGATTCTGTTCCAAAACAATAACTTTGTTAAATCTTTTTGAAAAGTAATAAGCCATTGTAGTGCCCATTATTCCAGCTCCAATTATAATTATATTACATTTTTTTTGCGACATAGTATTTTTCAATCCTTTTTTTGTTAATTTGTATATTAGTAGTATTAAAACCCGCAATATTTTAACAAATACAAAGAAAACCCTAATGTTTTTTTAAAAAGACAGAGACCGCCATTTACAATCTTTATTCTTATTAGTTCCCGCTCTTGAAGCTAAATCATCGGCAGTCCTCTGGGCATTACTAATTACCTCTTTCTCATTAATAGAAATAAGTTTTTTATTTTCTAAAATGATATTGCCATCTATAATAACAGTTTCTACACATTCATTAGAACCCGAATATACAAGGGTTGATATTGGATTATGCATAGGAGTTGATTTAGGAGAAAGTGCTGGATTATAAATAAATAAGTCTGCCTTTTTCTCCACTTCTAATGATCCGATTTTATCTTCTAACCCCAGCGCTTTTGCTCCATCTATAGTAGCCATCTCAAATACTTTTTCAGCAGTTATTATAGTGGGATCTAAGGTATGAACTTTATGTAATAGGGAAGTAATTTTTAAAGTTTCTATCATATCTTGAGTATTATTACTAGCTGCTCCATCGGTGCCTAGTCCTACTGTAATACCTCTTTCAATCATTTGAGGTATAGGGGCTATACCAGAGGCAAGATACATATTACTAACTGCATTATGTGATACCTTTACATCATAATACTTAAGCATTCGGATATCCCTAGGAGTTAAATAAACACAGTGAACCATTAAAACATTAGGTCCTACAATGCCCAACTTTTCCAGAACCTCTACATCGGTTATACCATGTACTTCTTTGGATGCTTGTCGATCAAAAGGAGTCTCAGAAATATGGATAGTAAAACCAGTCTTATATTCTTGGGTTAGCGCCCAAACCATCTTTAATGACTCTTGTGAACTACTCCAAACAACTCCAGGAGCAAGCCAAATATGTATACGATCATTATCTTTACCATGATATTCCTTAAAAAGCCTACGACAATCTTTTTCAATAGTCTTTACATCTTCGATAATTTTAGGTGAAATTCCAAATTTTTCTCCACTGTCTTGCATACCCCGTGCAAAGATACCTCTCATTTTAAGCTCACGGAAAGCTCTAATTACCGCATCAGATAAGTAAGGATGAGGATGAGCATACATATAATCTAACATAGTAGTAGTTCCACTATGAATACCTTCTATGCAACCTAATAAACTTGCATTATAAATATCTTTAGATATAATACAACTAACACTAGGACTGATCATCTGTGCAATCCAATCATGCAATGCCAAATCATCGCCTAAACCCTTTAGTAGGGTTTGGAAAAGGTGATTATGAGTATTAATTAAGCCAGGGAATATAATTTTCCCGGTTGCATCAATAGTTTTTTTAGCCTTTGCATATTTTTTCTCAAGAATACTAGTAGGACCTATATCAAAAATTAGATCGCCTTCAATGGCTAAAGCACAATTTTTTAAGATTTGACGCTGTTTATTTACAGTTACAATTAAAGCATTCCTGATTAAAAGATCTATCATCAATATTTTCCTCCTCTTTTTATTATTCAAAATTAGTTCTTATTATATACTTATTTTTTCTTTTTTAGTTCCGGACATCATTAATCCTAATTCTTCAATAGATACTTCTTCTGGACGAACTATACCCATTATCTCACCACCACAAATTACAGCAATTCTATCACTTATATTTATAATTTCTTCAATCTCATTAGAAACATATAATACTGCTAATCCTTTACTTCTCTCTTCAATAATACTTTTATGCACAAATTCATATGCTCCTATATCCAAACCTCTGGTAGGATACATAGCAACCAATAAGCTCAACTCTTGGTGGAGCTCTCTAGCTAATATCACTTTTTGCTGATTACCACCAGAAAGATTCTTAGCTAGTACTTCTTCTGATGTTGTTCTTATATCGTATTCCCTAATTAATTTACGAGTATGTTCTTTAATAAAATCCCAATCAAGAAATCCATTTTTAGAATGGGGGGGGATATTATAATCTTTTAAAATTATATTCTCTTTTAAATCCATATCAAATATTAATCCACTTGTGTGACGATCTCCCGGAATATACCCTACTTTATGCTTAATAATTTCTCTTGGACAAACATTCGTAATATCAAAGTTTGATAAAATTATTTTTCCTTTAACAACTTTTTGTAAACCGATTATTGCCTCAGCAAGTTCTGCCTGCCCATTACCATCAATACCAGCAATACCTAATATTTCTCCTCTATGAATCTCTAAAAAAATATTTTTTAATATTTTTATCCCTTTGTCATTAAAAGTTTCTATACCTTCTAATCTTAGAATATCCCTACCCATTTTTACTGGTGGTTTATTTACTTTAAGAGAAATCTCCCTTCCAAGCATCATTTTAACTAGTTCATTTTTTGAAATATCGTTTGATACAGTTCCAATTTTTTTCCCTCTACGAAGAACAGTTATGCGATCGCCAATTGTTTTAACTTCATCTAACTTGTGAGTGATAAAAATTACCGAATGACCCATTTTAACAAGCCCGCGAATCATGAAAAATAATTTATCTACTTCTTGGGGGGTCAAAACCGATGTAGGTTCATCAAGAATCAATATTTTAGCTCCCCTAAATAAAACTTTAACAATTTCTACTCGCTGTTGTTGACCAACAGATAATTTCTCAACTCTAGCATAAGGGTCAATTTTAATTTTATATCGACTTGTAAACTCTAGTATTTTTTCAGAAGTATTTTTAATATCTATAAAAATTCCATGTTCTTGATTCATTCCTAAAATTATATTCTCTGCTACAGATAATTTAGGAATTAACATAAATTCTTGATAAATCATTCCTATGCCATTATTGATACTATCTTTTGGCGAGTTTATTTCAACTTCTTTGCCATTGATAAAAATCTGACCCGAAGTACTTTTATATAAACCTGATAATATTTTCATTAAAGTACTTTTTCCTGCACCATTTTCTCCAAATAAAATATGCACTTCTCCTTTTTCTAAATCAAAATTAATATGATCATTTGCTATAACACCACCAGAGAATATTTTCGTAATGTTCTTCAATTCTAGACGCTTCATAGTATTTTATTTACACCTCTATCATTTAATTTTTATTATTTCTTTTTTTAAAGATATAAAAATAGCTCTCTAATCTTTTAAAAAAATTATGCAAAATTACCTTTCTTATTCTTATTCTTATTCTTATTCTTAAAAATAGAGTAAAAAATTTAACCTCGTAATCTTGTTTTATTTTATTTTTGTTTACTTTGGAATTAATAAAAATAAATAACGTATACAGATAATTTCCATTGTAAAGGGATATAACCAAGAAAAAGTAATAAAAAACCTAGAAGAATTTATTGCTTATTAAAGACTCCCACGCCCTTACAGTCGTGGTACTCACTTTAACAGACTATCGTCTGTCCCGACTTGCCGGGAATTTGCTCTCATTCTCACCTTTGCAGGTGGGGATTTCCCGCTAAATTGAAAGACTCTATGCCGTTAAGATGGATAATGACTTTGCCTTCTTTGGCCCTTCCTCCAAGGAGAGATTCTTATCTAAAGTGGTTCTCTCCTTGCTTTTACATAATATTATCCCTATCTTTACCGCCCCTCGTAAGCCCTGGAATCAGGCTTCTATCGAAGGGACTAATAGTGTCTTCTCCCGAAAGTTCTGGAATAGATGTCATTTTGAATCAGTTTCCGAGATAGATAGACGCTTAGCTGACTTTAACCTTTCCTACCAAAGATACCTAAATTATCAAAGACCAGATACACCTAAAGAAAATAAAAACTTCTCTTACTGTGCCTACTTTATCAGAAAAATATACCAAGAAGTAGACACAAGCCAAGGTTATATTCAGATAGGGAGTAAAAGAATCATCCTTGATCCTTCTTACATTAATCTATTCACTCTATCTAAATGGGATTTAGAAAAAGAGATTCTTTATATCTACATTCAAAGAAAAAGACAATTTAAATCTAGGTTACCCTCTTTTTATTTACAACTTATAAAGAAAATTCCCTTTGAAATAAATAAAGCAAGTGATAAAAAGGTTAGGCTTTTATTTGTCATACAATCTAATAATACATTACATTCAATATTATTTTGGCGTAACCAAAGAGATAAACAATAGATACCTTTTTAAAAAATCTAACGTTAAAATAATTATATTTATATCTTTTAACTGTCTATCTATAACTAATTTAATTTTTTCAAAAAATTTTTACCTCTTTGGTCACGCACTTCATTTACTAATTATTTGTCAAGTTATTATTCTCTATTCTGTACTTTTTATATAGCATTCTTCTAAATCTATTTTACCTGATTTAATCAGTTCTACTAATTGATTAATCTTTGTTTTTTCTTCTTCGGTTAGTTTTTCTTCATAACTTCGGAAAGGAGCTAGATAAATAACTCCCTCCCCCATCCCCATCCTGTAAATTTTTCCTTTGTACTCATTCCTTAATACGTCTCCAGCTACTAGATTAAAAGCTGCACCATAATCTCGAACTAAACTAGTAATTACCAGTTCAGGATTAGGAAAGGTCAATGCAAAATCACCAATATCACCAATTATTCTTACCATACCACCTTTTTCATTAGCTTCCTTAGCTGCTTCAACCATACCTCTATTGCCCATATCCGCGTCAGGAATTATTATATCTACACCTTTCGAAATCAAAACTTTAGCTATCTCTTTTGCTTTCAAAACATCATCATAACTTCCCGTATAAGTGGCAATTGCCTCAATATTTGGATTAATATCCTTTGCACCTTTTATAAACCCGTTTGATTCCTCCATACTGGAAGGAAATTCCATACCACTTATCAAAGCTACTTTATTTGTTTTAGTTAAAATAGCAGCAATACCCCCTCCGAGATAACCGCCCTCAGCAACGTTCATCCATATAGAACTAACATTAGGCTCTTGATAAACATCTGCACTTGTTAAACAAAAAGCTATATTTGGGAAATCCTTAGCAACTTTCTTCATTACATCAATAAATTCAAATCCATGACCAAATATTAAATCATATTTCGCTTGCGAATATTGACGTAATAATGCTTCGTCATCAGAAACTGACACTTTTTCAACATATGAAATTTGTGCATTATACTTTTTTTCAACTTCTTTTAAAGCATTATATGCTAATCTATTCCAACCCTCATCTGTAATAACTCCAGGAAGCAATAATGCAACCTTTAATTGTTGCGCTCCAAAACTATAAAATGAGAATACACTCATACAAAACAAAGCAATTACAATAACCATAATTAATTTTTTCATAATAAAACACTCCTTTTTTTTAAATTTTTTTTAACTATTCAATATTCCATAACATTTTAATTTATTTTTTAATATGCAAAATTGAAAACTTTCACCCCCTTTTTTTAAAAAAGTACCCTGGAAAATTTTAGACCTTCGATTCTGTAAAGCTTTTAAAATACTTTTATTTCCTCCTTTCTTTACGATCTTTTATTGTATGTATAACAACAATCTACTAAAAAGCCTTAGAAACTTAAAAACTATTTTAAGGTCATTTTTAAGACCTTAGAATAGAAAAATATATTTGCTAATTAATTATTCTTTGATATAAGGTATGCCATTCGCTGCAGGAGAAGCATATTCCCCTTTTGTTGAAAAAAATATCAGTATACCTATCGTGAAAATATAAGGTAACATTAATAATAATTGATATGGAACCTCAGGATAATACACCTGTAAACAAGTATGTAAAGCCTCACCAAGGGCAAAAAATAATGATACCAATAAAATTCTCCAAGGAGTCCACGAACCCGCAACAACAATAGCTAATGCAATAAATCCTCGACCAGCTATCATACCTTCACTAAAATAATTTACTAAATATGTAGATAAAAAAGCTCCACCAAGTCCTTGCAACATTGAACCAATAATAACCATAATGTATCGTATATAAAAAACATTAACCCCTAGAGTATCGGCTATTTGTGGATTTTCTCCTACCGATTTAACTTTTAAACCCATATAAGTTCTGTCAAAAAAAATTTGAGAAAATAAAACCAGAAGTAATGTTAAATAAACCAAAATTGGTTGATTAAATAAAAAATCGCCTAAAATCGGTATTTTTGAAAAAAGTGGTATTGAGATATCTTTAAAATAAGGAATGGAAGGTATAGAGGTTTTGTTTTTTATAAACATTCTGTAAGCAAAGCTTGTTATGCCTAATGAAAAAAGATTTATAGCTATACCAATTACTATCTGATTGCTTTTATGTGTTACTACTAAAAAAGAATAGATAACACCAAATATACCGCAAATTAATAGGACTAAAATTGTACCCATCCATACATTATTAAAATAGTATGAACCTAAACTACCTACTAATGCACCAATTAACATAAAACCTTCTATTCCAACATTTACAACTCCGCTTTTTTCCATATAAAGTTCACCTAACGCCGCTAATAAAATAGGCATAGCTATTTTTATATCAGCCATAATAATATACATTAGCATTTTTCATTCTCCCTTAATTCTAATTTATAAATACACACAAAAATATTAAATTCATAAATCAATCCTAGCAAACCAATATAAAACCTTTTAGAGAAAGATAAGAGCTCTTTATCTTCTTATATTTTGATACTATACTTTTTTCAGTTATTCATTTTACCTATCATTTTTAGGATTAATATTATTTTATAGGTTAATAGATTATTAAATTTAATAGAAACTGTTAACTTTCTACCAGAGTTTATAAAAGAAAATTTATATAATATTTACTACCCATTTTATTCATTTTAGTATATAATTAATCTTCCTTTTCTTCTTACCTTTTTATTCATATTTATTTTAATTTTTATATTTACGTTTATTTAATTGTTGAGCAAAAATTATAAAAATAATACTAATCCCCTCTATTATATAGATTATAGTAACAGGAACCCCAAGAAACATCTGCAAAATATTTCCTGACTTTCTTAAAAAACCAAAAAATATTGATGCAAAAAGGATCCCAAGAGGTAAACCGTTACCCATCCATGCAATAGCTATTCCGTCATACCCATAACCCGGTGAAAAATTTTGTAAGAGCCTCCCCTGAATTCCTAAAATTATACATCCTCCAGCTAATCCAGCCATACCACCAGCCATAAACATGGAAAAAGGAATAATTTTTCTTGCTTCCATTCCTGAATACGTAGCTATTTTTATATTCCTCCCTACTATCTTGGTTTCATAACCTATTTTTGTTTTCCAAAAATATATATAATAAATAATTATACAAAGTATAGCAAGAATTAAACCAAAGTGAACTCTAGTACCAGGTAAAATAATTGATAATTTTGCACTAATTGGTATTTGTTCACTTTGGGGAAGAGTACCTGTTGGTGCCATCATTGGTCCAGTTACCATATAATTTACCCAATATATTGCTATATAATTTAACATGATGGTTGTTATTATTTCACTTACATTAAACTTAATTTTCATCCAACCAGATAAAAGTCCCCATAAACCTCCGCCAAAAAAAGCAGCCATTAATGTTAATGGTAAATGTATAACCATTGGCAAGCCTTTTAAGTAAATAGCAAAAAAAGCTGCCAGCAAACCTCCCATATAAAGCTGACCTTCAGAACCAATATTAAATAAGTTAGCTTGGAGAGCAAAAGAAAAGCTTAAACCTGTTAAACTTAATACAATTGCTTCAACAAATACTTCACCTATAGTTCCTATATTGCTAAAATTCTCAAAAATAATTTTACATGCTAGCAAGGGATTATTTCCACTTAATATAATAAGTAACATTGCAACAATTATAATTAAAGAAAAAAGCAATATTAAAACAATATTTTCTCGTAATTTTTTAACCAATATTTTTCCCATATCTCACAAACCCTACCTTTTTTTTACTATAAGTGCCTCTGGAAATTCAAGATAATATTTTAGTTGATTTAAAAATTTTGCAGCCCTTGCTCCACTGTTCCTTTTTGCATAGACAGGCCTAATTTAGGCATCTTTATAACTTCACTCATTTTATATTCCTCTCTTTCTTGTAAATTAATCATAGCCTAATATTCTACAATTTCTTTAACTTCTTTAATAATATCCTCCTTACTTGGTAAATAATAATCTTCCAACTTTGGAGAAAAAGCAGTAGGTGCATCTAATCCTGTAACTCTCTTAATAGGAGCTTTTAAAAATTCAAACATCTCTTCATTTATTGTCTGGGAAATTTCAGTAACATAATTGCCAGTTTTGGGAGCTTCATTTATCAAGATTACTCTCTCGGTTTTAGCTACTGAGTTAAAGATGGTATCTTTATCAAAAGGAAATAAGGTTCTTAGGTCGATAACTTCTACCTGAATACCTTCTTTGGATAGCTCTTCAGCCGCTTCTAAGGCAAGGTAAACCATCCGTTGAGAAGTAATTATGGTAGCATCTTTTCCTTCTTTTTTGACTATGGCTTTACCTATTTCGATAGTATAAGGTTCTTTGGGGACTTCTCCTTCCATATCGTAAAGTAATTTATGTTCTAAAAAAATAACCGGATTATCGTTGCGGATGGAAGCTATTAGAAGACCTTTAGCTTCATAGGGAGTAGAAGGAGCGACCATATAAAGCCCGGGAACATTTAAGAACCAGGCTTCGGGTGTTTGGGAGTGATGATAAGCGGCATGAAATCCTGCTCCATTGACAGTTCTAACTACCAAAGGACAGGTTACTGTTCCGTTAAACATAAAATGAACCTTTGCTGAATTATTTACCAATTGATCATAGCATTCGGTAATAAAATCAGCAAACATAATCTCAGCAACCGGTCGAAGACCTGCCATAGCTGCGCCATTAGCAATCCCCAGGATAGCTGCCTCTGATAAAGGAGTATTTTTTACTCTTTTCTCCCCGTATTTTTTCCACAATCCTTGAGTGATCCCAAAATCTCCCCCCATTTCTGCTACATCTTCTCCAATTACAAATACCTTGTCATCCCTTTGCATTTCTTGATTTAGTGCTTCATTGATAGCTTTACCAAAAGATAATTTTCTCATCTTCCTTCCACCTCTCTCCCTGCATAAATATATTTTAAAGCATCTTTGGGCTCGGGTTCCGGACTTTCCATGGCATATTTAATCATACCTTCAATTTCTTCTAAGCTTTGCTTATTTAACTCATCTAATTCTTTTGCACTAAAAATTTTATCGGTAATTAACTTTTCTCTTAATCGCTTAATCGGACATCTTTCTTCTTTCCAGATCTTCACTTCGTCTTTAGGGCGATAAGCCGCTGGATCTCCTGAGAACATCCCTTGCCAACGATAGGTTAGTAGTTCTAAAACAGTAGGACCCTCTCCAGCCCGTGCCCTTTTAACCGCCTTAGAGGAAGCTTCGTAGACTGCGATTACATCATTTCCATCAATTACTTCATTGGGAATACAGTATCCCCATGCTCTGTCAGACAAATTTTTAGGATAAGAGTGGACGCTCTCCACACGGGTAGATATAGCGTATTCGTTATTTACCAGAACATAAATAATTGGGAGTTTCCATTTTGCAGCTATATTCATACCTTCATGGACTTCGCCCCGGCCGATAGTACCATCACCACAAAATACAGCAGTTACATCTTGAGTATTATTATATTGGGAAGCAAAAGCTGTACCTAAGCAGGTGACCATATTAGCACCCTGGATGGCATTAAAACCCATGTTACGGCATTTGATATCTAAAATATGCATACTTCCCCCTCTTCCACCGGAAATTCCAGTCTTCTTGGCAAATATCTCTGCCAGCACTTTCTCTTTGGGGGTACCCGATAAGAGACAAACGCCATGACTTCTATGATCGGGAAATTTATAATCAGTCTCTTTTAAGGTAAGCATTACTCCGACCTGGCAAGCCTCTTGTCCGGTGCTTAGATGAATAAAGCCAGGGATGTAACCTTTTTTAGCATACTTATCAACTATATCTTCAAAATCACGGATTAAAATCATATTATAATAAAGTTCTTTTAAAACTCTCTTGGATAGATTCATCTTTCCTCCTTATTGTTTTTATATTTGTATTTTTTTAAATATTTTATCTCTAAAACTGATTATTTTTCTGTTTTTTTATTAAATTAATCCTCTATCTTTTTTTGTCCTAAAACATTAAGCTCAACCGGGTATAGAGGGGGCCGAACTGTATCGGACAGAATATCTTCCTTTTTGTTTCCGGTCATCTCAGCAATAATATCGCGAATTAGCGTACTACATGTTCGCCCCTGACAGAGCCCCATCCCTGCTCTGGTTCTTCTCTTAATAGCTTTAATGGTTGTATATCCCTCTCTAATTGCCTCTCTTATTTCTTCTTCAGTAATTTCTTCACATCTGCAAATAATCTTTTTAATACAGTTTTTCTCATTGTCTTTAGGCATTGTCTTTTATCCTTTCTATAGAGCGAATCTGGTTGATATACTTTTTATCACAAGCTATGGTAATTACCGCAGTTTTATCAAAATTAGCCCTTTTATCAACTTTAACTATTTCCACTTCAGCAACAGGTTCTCCTTTTCTGTTGACCCCCATAAACCTTCCCCCAACTTTCGGATAAGGCAAATATTCATAAGGAAAAGAAATGGCAGCCTTTTCAGAAGAGTATTTATAATTAAGCACAAAAATCGCTTGGCCAGGACAAGAAGCGATACACGCCCCGCAACCTTTGCATTTGTTTTCATTTAAATATGGCAAACTAGTGATATGAGGATTTATATTTATTGCTTCAAATGGACAGGCAGCAACACAAGGATCGCAAGGGATTTCTTGAATACATTCAATGCAAGCTACTGCGTCTTTTTTAATTCTATCCAAAGAAGGGTAACCTGGAAATTCTTGAAATTCTTTTAAAGAAGGAACATTTCTATATTTTTTTAATTTAGTATTTGCTTCTAATTTTTTATTATCTCTTTCTTGACATATTATTTTTTTTTGTTGAAATGATGATATGATTCCCTTTTTTGCAATAGCACGTGTGTACCCAAAAGGCCCTCCTCTTAACTTGTTAAGTCTATCCCAGTATTCTTCTTTTAATCTTATAAATTTATCATTATCTATATATCCTAAGGATGCTGCTACACTAATACCGGCAAGACGACCCTCATCAAGCGCGCTATTGGCTTCTTCAATTCCAGATAAATCACCGGCAATATAAATTCCCTTTTTAGTAGATTCCATATTATCATCGTGTAACGGTAAAAAACCGCCTAATTCCGGAAAAAACTTCAATTCGCATCCTGCTAAACTTGCTAATTGCCCATTAGGATTCAATCCTACCGAAATACATACCGCATCTACTGGAACAGATTTTTCTGTTCCTTTTATAGGATTCCATTTTTTATCCAGGGCAACAATTACTGCCTCTTCTACACTTTTTCTTCCTCTTGCCTCTTTAATAGTATAATTAGTATAGATGGGGACTCCTGCCCTCATCACCTTCCCTGCATGAACCAAATATCCGGATATGGATGGTGCTGCCTCAACAATACCTAATACATCTGCTCCGGCTTGTAACAATTGATAACTTATAATTAAACCAACATTCCCAGAACCTACCATAAGAATTCTTTCTCCTGGTAAAACTCGTTCAATATTAATCAAAGTTTGGGCAGCTCCGGCGCTCATAACCCCCGGTAAAGTCCAGCCCGGAAACGAAAGAGCTTTTTCGACCCCTCCTGTTGCCAAAACTATCCTTTTAGCCTTTAATAATTCCATTTCTTTTTCTTCAACTAATAGTGAGATAATGTCCTTTTCCATAATTCCCAAGACTTTTGTCTGAAGAGAAATTTCTACACCCTGAAAATCTGCCTCCTTAAGTAAACGTAAGCCGATATCAAAACCTCTGGTACCCGCCAGATGTTCTTTTGAGCCAAAAAATTTATGAATTTGTTTAAAAAGCTGTCCCCCCGGTTTATCTTTATCATCTACCAATAAAACTTTAGCACCGTAACGACTGGCCTCTATAGCCGCTCCTAAACCAGCGGGGCCTGCACCTACCACTAATAGTTCAACTTCTCTCATTTTTTTCATCCTTATCTCCATATCCATATTGCGTTTTAATTACCATTCCTTCTTCAACTCTGGTAACGCAAGTTCTAATGTTGGACACTCCGTTTACAACCATAGAACAATCGGTACATTGCCCTATTCCACAAAAAAATCCACGAGGGGAATTAAAGCGATGAGTGTAGCTAAAATCTCTATAGCCACTAGCTATTAATGCTGCGGCGATAGTCTCCCCTTTATAGGCATATATATTTTTTCCGTTAACAATAATTCTTATTTTTTTTCTTTTTTCTTCTTTCCCCAAAATTGGATGTTCGATTATTCTCTTCATAGAAATACCTCTTATTTATTTCTTGTTCAATGTAAATTATATTTAGCTACAGACAATAAGCTTCCTCAAATTATAAATATAAAACAAGATAAAATAATTTGAAAAACTCTTACATTACGCAATTTTAATTTTTTAAATTAATATTTTAAAAGTAGTAATTTTTCTTTGTTAAAAAGAAGGGCAATAAAAAAATTATTAATATTTCTATTGTCTTTCTTTTTATTATAATTTAATAACTTATATTACTAATTTATTCTAAAAATCTTTGAATATAAAATTTCTTATACTGAAAATACGCTTGCATCATTCAATATTCTTATGATCTTCTATATTTTGTAGCTATTACATTGAATTTCTTTTCTTTAGAGATAAATTAAAGTCAATAAAATAATATTTTAAATAACTGAAATATCCTTCGGATTATAAGAACTTTTCCCTTTAGTTATTATATCTGCTACTATTTGTCCAACAATAGGCAACATAATAACCGCACTTTTAAAACCTGCTGCTATAAATAATCCTTTTGGTCCAATAAAACCAAAAACTGGTCTATTTTGTTTTGTATAAGGGGAGACAGTGCGCCACGATCTAATAACTTTACACCCTAACAATTTTGGAAAATATTTTTTTATTTCTATGGGAATTCTAGAAAAATGATTGTTACTAGATTTTCTTAATTTACCATTTAATATTTCTTCATTATCACCTGGATGTGTAGTTTCTCCTATTAGTATGTTTCCTGATAAAGTTTGCGTACAACACAATGAAGTTACAGAATCCTTTTTTCCATGCACTTCTGTAAAAAATGAAGCCAATGAAATAGAGTTATTTAATAAAGGAGAAAGCGCCTCAGTAACAGAGGCTTCTGCATATACATATCCTACCGGAATATTTAAGTTCAATCGCTTACAAATTTGCTTTGTCCATGCTCCAGTAGTAAGAATTACAATATCAGACTTAATTTGACCACGATTTGTAACTACTCCTTTAATTTCATTCTCTTCAATAATAAAATCCTTTAGATTAGTATCTTCCATAATAACTGCACCCATTTCCTTTGCTCTTCGAGTAAAGGCAAAAATAAGTTTAAAAGGATTAATACTAGCTTCAACACTAAATGATCCTCCACAAACATAATCTGTAGAAAGACAAGGTTCAATACTTTTTATTTGTAAGGGGTTTAAAAAACTTACTTTTAAACCTTGTTTTAATTTTAAAGATTGAATCTCTCGCAAATAATCCCACTCTTCTTGTGAGGTAGCTAATATTAATGATCCATGACTTCTATATTCTACATCCATATCTAATAATTTTTTAATTTCTTTCCATAGTGAAAAACTTTCCAGGGTAATTTGCAAACTTATACCTGGCTCAGCATCTTGTACCTGTATATTCCCGAAATTAGCACCCGAGGAACCATTACCCAATTCTTCTTCTTCTATTAAGGTTGCCCTTACATTTCGTGCAGCAAGATGATAAGCTATTGAACTCCCGAAGTATCCGCCGCCAATTACAATTACACCAGTTTTTTTATCCATAATTTAACCCACACCAATATAAATTTTCTACTTCTCTTTATTTTAAAATGTTAGATAATAATGCCTTTTTTGCTAAATTCATTTTATTAACCTTTATTCCTAAGCGGCTAGCATCAGTAATAATTTCCCTTACCAGTTTCATGGCTTCCCTGTTTATACTTATCATAAAAAGTCAACTCCCAATTTCTATTTGCGTCTGCCGAAAACATCTATTGCCGTCCCTGTTATAATATTGGCCTGGGAAGAGCAGAGGAATATTATCACATCAGCGACTTCATCAGGCTGGAGCCAGTCCTGCGGTTCATCGTCCTTAATTCTGGAACGGCTGTATTCCGTGTTAACTAATCCTAAATTAACAGCAATAACATTTATGTTGTAGGGCTTTAATTCTTCAGCCAGGACATTAGAAAACCCAACCAACCCCGCTTTGGAAGCAGAATATGCCCCGAACCCAGGAAAAAATAATTTTGCTGCTACAGAAGAAATATTAATTATCTTCCCTCCGTTCTGCCCTTTCATTATTAAAGCTGCCTCCCTGGCACATAAAAAACTTCCGGTTAAATTTATATCTATAATCTTTCTCCAGATATCTACATCTACTTCCAGAATTGGAATAGTTCTATGAATTGCTGCGTTATTAATCAAAATATCTATTCTGCCAAAAGATGAAACGGTCTTTTTGATTAATTTTTTTACCTCTTCTTCACAGGAAACATCAACAGACACCGGAATTGCCTTTCCGTTACCGGTATTAATATTTTCGGCAACATTTTTAATATCCTCCTCAGTTCTGGCAGCAACAACAACATTTGCACCTTCTTCTCCAAAACGTTCAGCCAGTCTTTTCCCTAGCCCCCGGCCCGCACCTGTTATTATTACTGTCCTATCTTTAAATTTCATCTATTTTTATCCCTCACTTTAGTAAACTACAGATGATCTAATGGGGGCCCATTAGAGTAATTACTATTCTAATTAATCTCTTTCTCCTGATACGTGGTATTCTCCAGATTTAATTCTTTCTGTATCCTTGCTAACCGCCTTAATTACTTTTTGGGGAAGTTGTTTCTTTATTTTCTCATTCTAAACTAAATATGCTACTCCCTCTCTTAAACCAATTTCCTGAAATTCTCCCTTGAATTCACCATTACACAGCATATCAAAACTATATCTTTTATCTTTATATTTTTTTAAAACAAACTATTATTATTAGAAAACAACAAAAAGCCCAACCAATAAATAACTATTAATCTAATTTACGAACAATGCTAAGGTTTACTAAGCGAGGGTGAAAAGTAATTTCGGAACAGCAAATTAATTTATCAAATATCCCATAATAAAACTCTTCTCGTTTAATTATTGGTTCATTTTCTTTGATTTTAAGTATTTTACCTATTCTCATATCAACTTTACTTGGAATAAATCTAGTAATTGAATGAGAAACTTCTTCATTGGTATATTTACTTAGTAAATTAAAAAATCCTTTAAAACTATTAAAAGGTATCCCTTTATTTTGCAGGGATATATTTAAAGCAGATTCGGGGATAATATTTGTAGCTAATATCGCGGGTTGATTGTCAGCCAGATAGAGAAGTTCATTTAAAAAATATTTTTTATCTTTAACGGGAGGTATTTTTATGTCGAGCTGAGGCACGTTGTCTATCCATCCAGAATTAATTCTTTTTACTGATGACTTATAACCACCGTCTTCTAATAACTTAAGAAAATCCTGGATTAAATCAATTCTCATTTTAACCTCTAAAGTGCTTTTGTGAATTAAATTTCCTATCCCTTGTTTTTTTGTTATTATTCCTTCTCGATCAAGAGTTATCAAGGCTTCTCGGATAGTTGAACGGCTTATTCCTAACATTTCAGAGAGTTTATCTTCCGGAGGTAATTTATTATTTTTAAAATCACCTTTTTTAATCATTTTTATTAATTCTATCTTTGCTTCCAGGTAAAGAGAAGAATATTTAATTCTAGCCATATTCATCATACCTCCTATACTCATACTTATTATAATAAAGACTCATTTATAGTTTGTCAAGAAAATTTTTAAAAAAATTTTTAATATATCACCTAAAAATAAAAAGTGCACTAACCTGAAATGTTAAAAAGATGTAATCTAGAACTAAATCTTAAAGAGAAAAGATGTTCTAAATTATGTCCAAACAATTACACAAAAACTTTATCGTTGGTCAGGTTAAATCACTTTTAAAAAGTTATCTGGATAAAAAAATCAAGATTAGTTATATCTTACAAATGCTTAGAATTAAAAGAAGCAGATTCTTTGAATTACTAGCAAAATACCGCAAAGATCCAGATAACTTTTCCATCCAATATGAAAGAAAAACAATTAATCGAAAGATAGATCCGGATATCGAGAAAAATATTGTGGACCCCCCACGGACAAGCCCGTGGTATTCTGCCCTTCGGGTAAATAAAAGAGCTACAGATCGAAAAAGATTTAATTAAAACAAAAGATGTACCAATTAAGTATTATAACTACAGTTATATAAAAGATCTTTTAGAACAAAAATATAGCCAGAAGGTGTCTTTGCCTACCATAATCGACCGAGCCAAAAGAAATAATTTTTATTTTTTAAGGCCAAAGGGGAAAGCTCATGATAAAGAAGTAATAACCAACTATCCGGGAGAACTTATCCAACATGATTCTTCTCATCACCAGTTTGTCCCTTATGCTGCTAAAAAATGGTATCTAATTACCTCTTTGGATGATTATAGCATGCTTATCCTGTATGCTGTTTTAGTAGAGAGAGAGACCACCTGGGAGCACTATCAAAGATAAAAACTATTCCCGAATTAATTCGAAGGGAAGACAGTGAGGGCCGACCTGCCTATTAGAAATTGGCTCAAAGGAGGATCAAAAACTTCTAATCCCAAAGCTCTAAGTTTTTCGTTCCCGATCTTATTTTCCTTGAAGGAAAGCACTTTTTCATCTCCTAAAGCTAAAAGATTTTAGGTGGATTTACAGAGCAGCACTGAGCGCAACCGCCCATGGGAATTAAAAACCATAATTATTTTCCTTTCGAATTAGAAAATGTTTTTATCTGCTGTCTCAGAGAATCGGGATCGGTAAAAAGGATAGAGTTGATGCCGATTTTTTGAGCAGAAATGATATTTTCTTCCATATCATCCACAAAGACTGTGTTTTCGGGTTTAATCCCCTCCTTATTTAAAATATACCGGTAAAAATCCGGGTCAGGTTTAGATATGCCCATTAAGGTAGAGGCATAAACCTCATCGAAGATATCGTAATTGCCTTGGTCTAAAAGATAGTAGTAATGTGAATCAATAGTATTGGTACCGCAAACAACCCTTGAATTATTTTTAAGCTGTTTTATTATATCCTTTGTTTCCCGGATTATTCCCGGGTTAAAAAATTTACCAAATAACTCTTCTTCTACTTTCTTACCATATCTTAAA
>Ga0265595_1000743_pt1 | contig 27395 bp, 22 predicted proteins | sample saktaG_15_FD_190148 | JGI IMG/M metagenome (GOLD analysis project Ga0265595, IMG submission 190148) | Saline water microbial communities from Sakinaw Lake, British Columbia, Canada - sak_2013_06_06_50m | ecosystem: Environmental > Aquatic > Non-marine Saline and Alkaline > Saline ...
TACCAGTCATTATATAATTATACTGGTACTAGTCAAGCAAGAAATCGGCTGCGGCCATAAAGCCGCAGTCGCTGTCAGCTAACCGGTTGAGATACGCTCAGATGCAGAGCTTTCGATTCTTCTGGGCAGGTGGGAGTGCTGACCTCTGACTCCGGTGCTTGACCGGGCAGGTTGGTCGTTGTAGATTGGAGCATGGCCGAGCAGACGTTGTCCGACGTGCTGAGCAAGGAGACGCTTGAGAGTGTCGCGTGGGGCGAGTCATACGGCAGGGGCAAGAGGTACTTCGAGCAGGGCAGGGTGAAGGCGCTGAAGGAGAGCGAGGGCGCGGTCTCGGCCCGGGTGCGGGGTTCAGACTGGTACGACGTGGAGCTGCGCTTGACTGACGGGGAGCTGGACGGCGATTGCTCGTGCCCCGTGGGAAGCGACGGGCTGTTCTGTAAGCACTGCGTGGCGACCGGACTGGCATGGCTGGTGCGTCAGGCGCTGAGCGCTCACGAGACCACCGGCTCGGGCAGCCCGCAGGCGCTACGGGAGTACCTGGCCGGGCTGCCCAAGAAGAAGCTCGTCGACATGGTGATGGCGCAGGCACGGACCGACGCCGCGCTGAAGCAGCGACTGACGCTCGCGGTCGCGCGGTCGCGGCCCGCCGGGCCCGACCTAGACGCGATTGAGGCGGCAATCGTCGAGGCGACCCGCGCGGGCGAGCCCTGGTCTCAACTTCGGGACCGACACCAGGTGAAAAGGCTCGAAGCAGTGCTGGACGTACTGAAGGAGCTGCTTGACGCCGGCCAGGCGGCTGCGGTTGTGCGGCTGGCGGCGCAAGGGCTTGAGCGCTCCGCCGACGTCGCAGGCCGCATGTATGACCCGGGCAACGATCTGTCGGCGGTTGTCGGTCAATTCCTGTCTCTGCATCTGCGGGCCTGCGCAGCGGCCAAACCTGAACCGGGCGAGCTTGCCCGCTGGCTGTTCGAGTTCGAGACAAACTCGCTCAATCGCACGACCGAGGGGATTACGTTCCAATACGTCGACCTGCTCGGGGAGACGGGGCTGGCGGCCTACGGGAAACTGGCCGAGGCCGAGTGGCGGGCCGCGAAGGCAACGCGCGGCCGATACCCGACGGCGAAGCTCGCCCGGCTGGACGCGGTGGCGGGCCACGCGGCGCTGCTCAGCGTTGACCCGGCACTGATGGCGGAGGTGAGCCCGGGCGGCCTTCATCACCCCTGGGCCTACTGGTGGACCGCCCACGAATGCCTCGATGCGAAGCAGCCGGACAAGGCGGTGGCCTGGGCCGAGCTCGGCCTGAAGGCTTTTCCCGACAACGCTTACGCTGGGCTGCGCGAGTTGCTGGCCGATGAGTACGCGCGGCGCGGGCGGATGACCGAGGCGCTGAACCAGGCCTGGGCGCTGTTCACCGAAGTCCCGAGCATTGATAACTACCTGCGGCTGCGGGCGCTCGCCCTCAAGGCAAAGCAGGGACCGGTCTGGCGGGATGAGGCGCTTGAGTACCTGAGGGAGCGGGCAGCCCGCGCGCCCAGGGCCGGCCGGGACGAAGAGCCGGGCGGCGAGCGGCTCTACTGCGGGTCTTTGATAGTCGAGATACTGCTGAAAGAGAAGAACGTTGACGTTGCCTGGAGCGAGGCGCACGTCGGCGGCTGCGGGGAAGAGACTTGGCTCAAGCTGGCCCGGGCGAGGGAAGCACGCCACCCGGCCGACGCGATAGGAATCTACCAGCGGTTCGCCGAGCAAATGGTGCAGGGAGGCGGCAACGACGCGTACCGGAGTGCGGTCAGTTGCCTGCGCCGCGCTGCAGTGCTCGCGACCAAGCTCGGCCGGCCCGACAAGTTCCGCGAGTTCATCACCGGCTATCGCGAACGGAACAAGCGGAAGAAGAACCTGCTCCGGCTGCTGGACAAAGAGCTCGGGACCGGCGACCGGTGAAACTGTGGATACAGCAGCGGATAGAGCAGCGGGTCGAGCAATGGGTAAGGCGGCGGATAGAACTACTGGTGGAGCCATTGGTAGAGCTACCGGTGGAGCTACAGGTAGAGTTGCGGGTGGCGCTATGGGTCGAGCTACGGGTGAAGCTACCGGTCAAGCTGCGGGTCGAGCTACGGGTACAGCTACCGGTGAAACTGCGGGTCGAGCTACCCGTGAAGCCATGAGTCAAGCTACCGGTCAAGCTACGGGTGAAGCTGCGGATGAAGCTACGGGTCGAGCCACGGGTGGAACTACGGGTGCAACTATCCCTCCAATGACCCCTACCCTTGAATTATCGGCCTTGCATTGCACCGCAACCAGCGGATAATACAAGTGTTATGATCCCTGCATCGGATTCGTTCAACTGCCGTTTCCCGCATCGCGTTCCGGAGGGCAAGACCCGGTGAGACCGTTGCTCCTGATCGCTGAAACGCAGGCAGTCCTGACCCGCATTCGCACCTATGGCTGGACCCTGTGCGTCTTCGGCATGAGCCCGGGCGAAGCATGGCGACTCGTCAAAGCCAGGGTCGAACGGCGTATACAGGATGCCGGGGTCGCGGTCCAGAACGTCAACGTGTACCGGCGTTACGTGCATGAGTTGGTTAAGGCGTTCCGAACCGAAACCGGAGAGCCGCTCGCCCGAGCTATCGATCTCGTCATCCGGAAGTGGGTCAACCTGGGTCTTGAGTCCAGACTGCTGCAGGCACTGCTCGGCGACTGCTTCCTGCGCTTCGAGCAGAACGGATACGCCAAACCCGCAGTTGCGTCTCCGGCCGGAGGAAAGAAGCGCGGGCCAAAGGCCCGGCGTCTCCCGCGCCGCTCATACGAAAAGGCGCTCAAGAAGGGGCGCGCCTCCCGTGCTCGCTCCGGCACGGTCGAAGAGCAGGCGGCCAAACAGAAAGCCGGCTCTGCCCAAGCGGCGCAGATTGCCGATAAGCTCAGGCCGATTCTGGCCGCGCGCGCGATTCCCGGTGCCCGGTTTGTCAGCTACTTTGCCTTTGCCCAGAGACTCGGCCGCCTCTCCCGCAACTACACAGCCAAGTCCCTCGCCATGGCCGCGTCGGACCTCATCGACCTCTACGAAGCCAAATCGCTCGACGGTGACACGCTGCGCGCCATCGCCGCGAGCGTCTTCGGCGTCAACGTCAGTTCCTGACCGTTTTCATCTTCGGTTCCTGCGCACTGGGCCATCAGATCACTTCCTGCTCGCCGCTTGACTCCCAACCCGCGCGCGGGCGCGTTGGAGGCGGAGTTGGATTCGTCCGTGACTGCCCTGATGCAGTACGAATGCTCAGCGGCGGGTGCCCATACACGACCGTTCCTACTCGGACCTCATCGCCACGGGGCGAGCCGGGCTGTTCTGCCCGGGATGGGCCGAGCCGCGTTCTAGCGGGGGGTGACGACAAGCTTGCGGGTGACGGATTGGCCCGCGGCATTGAGCGTCGCAACGTAGACTCCCGGCGCGAAGCCGCGCAGGTCGAGGCGCGTGCTGCCGGACGGGTCCAGAGTGAACGACTTCACCACCCTACCCAGTACATCTCGCAGCGCCAGCTTGCCGGAGGTGTTGGCAGCGACGTTATATTGGGCTTTGATGAACCTGCCCGCTGTCGGGTTCGGCGCCAGGGTCAGTTCCGGTTGCCTTGCGACTGTGCCCTGTGGCTCTTGCGTTCCAGAGGCGGCGTACTCGATGCGCAGGCATGGCGGCGGGGTGCTGTCGTACCCGTATGCTCGCCCATAACCGTACGACCCTGTTCTGCTGATGGCAAGGGAGACCCAATCCGTCCCGCGGCACGAGTCGAACAAGGCTACCGCGGCTGAGTCGAAAGACCACGCCATCCAACCATCCGGAGACTGCATGCCAGGCGTGAGCGCGCGGGCGCTTCCGATTTTCCGGAAGAGGTCGGCCGCACCTAGCGGAACTGGGTCCGGTATGAGCTTGATCTGGACTTGAGGAAGATGCTCATCGTGCTGGTACTGGTAGTAGCCGAGTTCCGCCGATACTAAGACACAGGTGTCGGGCAGTGTATCCATGCCGAACTTCAGGAACGCTCGGAAGTCAAGGGCATGACCATGGTACGAGGTCAAGCCATAGGAGAGGCCGGAGTAGTATTTCGAATAGCTGCTGTCGATCGATACTGACACTAACACATTGCCAGTGATGGTCGCTTGGATGTCCACGACCGTGGCTCGCACTGGCGTCACGGCTAAGACCGCGACTAGACAGCACAGTACCATGAATGCCTTCAAGGGCGTGCCGGTCAATCTTGGGGAGACGTTCATACTTCAACCTCCGGTCGGTGACCGAGTATAGGTTTCGTCCGGCCGCCTGTCAACAGGCGGCGAGGCTGGGCTTCAGCGGGTAGTGATGACGAGCTTGCGGGAGAGGAATTGGCCACCTGCGTCGAGCGTAGCCATGTACACGCCGGGCGAGAGGCCACGCAGGTCGAGGCGCATGTGGCCGGAGGGGTCCAGGTCGAATGACCCAGTGGTTCTCCCAAGGACGTCGCGCAGGGTGAGACGGCCCCGGACCGCGACGTTATGATTCACCGTGACGAGCGTGCTTCTTGTAGGGTTTGGCACAAGGGTGAACTCTGGCCGCATGGTCACGGCACTTTGTGGTTCGCTCACTCCGGAAGAGCGATACACTATGTGGAGATACGGTGACGAACTGCTATCGTATCCGTAGGCGGACGCCAAGTAGGTGTCTGCCGGTGGGCCGTCCCAGTGGATGCCGAAGCAAGCCACGCCGGCACGATGGCATGAGTCGAGGAGAGGTCCGGCCGCGGTGTCAAGTTCCCATGAAGTCCAACCATCCGGCGATGGCCCAGCCGAAGCAACGACCCTGCCATTTACGACCCCGAAGTAGGCGTCATGAGGAGGTTGAGCCATCGGGTTACGTATGAGTCTGATGTCCACAACCGGCAGTCCGCCTGTGTGCTCATACTGGTTGTAGTACAGAGCCGCATTCGTGATAACACATGAGTCAGGCAGTGAGTCCAGGCTGAACTTGAGGAACGCATGGTTGGTCCCAACGCCCGCCGGCGGGGACGAATACTCACCGTAGCGCATCACGCCTGTGAACCTGGAGTAGGAATACGTGCCGTCGTAGAGCTGTTCCACATAGCCGGTGATAGTCGGGGGGATGTACGCTTCGCCGGCGGACGCCGGAGCCGCCAGGCCCAGTGCCAGCCAGCATAGCAGAATCCAGGCTCGGCAGTGCTCGTCGGTCAAGACAAGGAGGTTCACGCTTTGGCTTCTGGTTAGTGACCGAGTCTAGGTTTCGTCCGGCCGTCTGTCAACAGGCGGCGTGACGCCGGCCCAAAGTTGACTTGGGGCGCGCGGGCTCTATGATTCGCTCGCCTACATGAGCAACATGCCGACGCCGATGAGTGAACCGCTGATTCCGAAGCACGGCGGATACCGGAAGTTGAGGAACTTTCAGGTCGCCCAGTTCGTCTATGACGTGACGGTACGCTTCTGTGACCGCTACATCGACAGGCGCTCCCGAACGCACGACCAGATGGTGCAGGCGGCCAGGTCAGGGGTACAGAACATCGCCGAGGGAAGTCAGGCATCCGGTACCTCGAAGAAGACCGAACTCAAGCTCACGAATGTCGCGCGAGCCAGCCTTGAAGAACTGCGCCTGGACTACGAGGATTTCCTGCGCCAGCGAGGGCTGGCCCAGTGGCAGCCGGACCACCCGGCGCTGAGGCGCTTCAAGACGAAGCGCTGCGCGACGATGGACGAGTTCGTGGCCTGGGTCGCAGAGGAGATCGCACGGACGGACACAGACAGGCACAGACCAACACGGACGAATACAACAAGGAGCCAGTCTGTGCCGGTCGGTGCAGGTCAGTGGCGGTCCGTGGCCGCGTCCGAGATCGTGGCCAACGGCGCGCTGTCCCTGCTCAACGTCTGCTGCTATCTGCTGGACCGCCAGCTCGCGGCGCAGGCGGCCGCGTTTGAGCGGGAAGGCGGCTTCACCGAACGGTTGTTTCGGGTCCGTTCCGAGAAGAGGAGAGGCTAGTGAGCGCGAGCCTGCCGGCTCTGTGACTCGCTCGCTAAGATGAGTAACAAATCAGTGATGACCATCCTTACGAACTGCGAGGGCCGTGTCGGCATGGACGCGGCGAGGCAGGCGTTGCTTGCCGGGCGTCCGGGCCTGGATGCGGCCGAGGCCGGGATTCGCGAGGCCGAGTCGGACGTGAACGTCAAGTCGGTCGGCCGGGGTGGGGGGCCGAATCTGCTCGGCGAGGTGGTCTGTGACGCCGCTATCATGGACGGCAGGACGCTTGCGGCCGGCTCGGTCGGTTCGCTCCGGCAGTTTCTCCACGCAATCTCGGTGGCCCGGCAGGTGATGGAGCGGCTGCCGCACGTGATGCTCGCCGGGGATGGCGCACATCGGTTCGCCGGCGAGATTGGCGCGGAGAAAGGGGAGATGCTAACCGATGAGCAGCGTCAGAAGCACGAGCAGTGGCTGCGCGAGCACGTGCCGGCCGACGTCCTTGCCGGATGGCCGAACGTACCGTTGGCCGAATGGGCATGGGTTTCCGGAAAGGACTACGCCTCCGGCGGCACCACTACGTTTCTCATCCGCGACGGCGAGGGCAACTTCACTGCCGGCACCAGCACGTCAGGATGGGCTCGGTCTTATCCGGGCAGGCTCGGCGACTCGCCGATTATCGGGGCCGGGCTTTATGCGGACAACCGGTACGGCGCATGTGCATGCACACATACCGGCGAAATGACGATCCGCGCAGGCACGTCGCGAGCGGTCGTTTCATACATGAAGGCCGGCGCATCGGTGCGCGAGGCATGCTTTGAAGCCATGCGCGATCTTGAGGCGCTTGAGGGCGGCCAACTCGGGCCGGTGGTCGTTCACGCGATTGACCGGAGCGGAGAGCCGTGCGTTTTGACCACGCACGAGCTGGGATTCCCGTCGTCGTACTTCCTCTGGCGCGAGGGAGTGCAGGACGTCGCACATGAACAGGCAGAGGTGGTAAGGAGCTTCCCGCCCCAAAGCGGAACAGGAGGCATGAGATGACAGTTTGGGGGACAGTCCCCATGCGGGGACAGTCCCCTGAAGAACCGGCCTTGACTTGGGGCAGGCCGGCAATATCCTAGACTCGTGATCTGCATCTACGAAGGCGACGGCCTTGACCGGCTGTCGCCGCTTTGCGACCTGCGGCCGGCATTCGACCTGCGCTGCGGCCGGTTCACGCTCGCCGAGAAGCTACTGCTCAGCTACCCGAGCGAGCGGTTCGCATTCTGGGTGCGCGACGAGCTGCAAGAAATGACTGCCGAGGCTCATCCGAAATGCGCCGTCAATGAGCGGGTCGATTCGGACTGCCTGTTTCTTTCCGCCCAGGCGATTCTGGACGAGGTTGTGCCGGTTAAGGGTGACGAGGCGCTCTTCACCCACGACGGCAGCGTCGTCGGATTCAGGCTCAAGGTCGCCGCCGCGCAGAGACTCGGCTCCGTCCGCTCGCTGTCGTTCGACCTTCCCGAGCAAGAGGTCAAGGCGCGGGTGGTGACGTGGCCGTGGGACATTGTTGAGTACAACGAGGGAGAGCTTCTGAAGGAAGTCGAAGTCAGAAGTCAGAAGCTAGAAGCTAGAAGTCAGAAGTGCGGAAGAGGAACGAGGACAGGCAGAATTGAGCGCGGGGCGGTCGTCGTGGGGGACAGGAAGAAACTGCACATGGAGCCGGGGAGCAGAGTCTGGCCGGGAACGGTAGTCAGTACCGAAACCGGGCCGGTGTTCCTTGACCGGGACGCGGTCGTGAGGCCGGGTAGCTTCGTCGAAGGCCCGTGCTACGTCGGGCCGGGCACCGTGATTGACGGCGCATTGGTGCGGCCGGGATGCAGCTTCGGGCCGCATTGCCGGATCGGCGGCGAGGTCGAGGCGAGCCTGTTCCAAGGGTACGCGAACAAGCACCACGAGGGCTTCATCGGCCATGCTTTTATCGGCGAATGGGTGAACCTTGGCGCGCTCTCGACCAACTCGGATTTGAAGAACGCCTACCAGCCGGTGCAGGTGTCGTGGCAGGGGAAGACAATTGACACGGGCCGGCTCAAGGTCGGTTGCTTCATCGGCGACCACGTCAAGACGGCAATCGGCTCACTAATCAACACCGGCACGCGAATCGGCACGTTTGCCAACTGGTTCGAGCCGGGGCTCTCGCCGAAAGCGATACCCGCGTTCGCGTGGGGCAACAAGACGCGGTGGCCGTTCGGCCACGTCCTCTCGAGCGCCCGCAAGGTAATGGCCCGGCGCGGCGTCACGCTGAGCCCCGCGTACGAGCGGGCGCTGCGGGCGCTGTATGCCGCGAGCGTGCGCGGACCGACCTAGACGCCGCAACTCGGAAATCCACAGATTACACAGATTACGCAGATGGTTCCGGGCCGGAATCTAAGGAATCTGCGGGCTCCATCTCGGGGTTCGGGGTTCGATGTCGGCATCGACCTCGGCGGCACCAACATGAAAATCGGGCTGGTTGACGGCGCGGGCCGGGTTCGGGCCCGCCGGGTTCTATTGACCCGTGCCGCGGCCGGGCCGGCGCAGGCACTCGAGCGTGCCGGCGCGGCGATTGCCGACCTGCGCAAGCGGCGGCGGGTCGCATCGGTCGGCATCGGGATTGCGGGTCTGGTCGACCACGTCGCCGGCATCGTGCGCGTGCCGCCGAACCTGCCGGGCTGGAACGGCACGCCGGTCAAGCAAATACTGAAGCGGCTCACCGGCCTGCCGGTGTTCTGCGCCAACGACGCGAACGCGGTGGCGCTGGGCGAGTGGCTGCACGGCGCGGGCCGGGGATGCCGGCACCTGCTGTGCGTGACCCTCGGCACCGGCGTCGGCGGCGGGATAATTGCGGACGGCCGGTTGCTCACCGGCGCGAATGACGCGGCCGGGGAAATCGGCCATACCGCCATCTTCGCGGACGGGTTGCCCTGCCTCTGCGGCCACAACGGTTGCGTCGAACGCTACGTCGGGACCCGTTACGTCGAGGATCGGGCGCGGAAGCGCGTGCGGGCGCAACTGAAGCGGCTCAAGGATCACAAGAACCAGACTTCGCTCTTCCCCGGCGTGAAAGCCGAAGGCCCGAGCCGGATGCTCGATTTCGCCGGCGGCGACACGGCGCGGATTACGATGCGGGAAGTCGGCCGGGCCGCGCGGGCCGGAGACCGGCTGGCCCTGGCCCTAGTTGAAGAGGTCGGCGACTACCTCGGCACCGCGCTGGCCAATGCCGTTGAGCTGCTCGACCCGGAGCGGATTGTCATCGGCGGCGGGGTCAGCCGCATCGGGCGGCCCCTGCTGAAGGCGGTGCGCCAGTCGGTGTTCCGCCGGACGCAAACATGGGGAGCATACCCTGGGGACAGTCCCCGTCGGAGAACCTCGGGTACAGTCCCCGTCGGCAGGAAGCTGGGCATCGTCTTTTCCGAACTCGGGGTTGACGCCGGGATTATCGGGGCGAGCCGGCTCCGCACCATTCAAGATTCCAGATTCTAGATTTCAGACCAGGAAACTCAGACCGGCGTTTGGGTTCTGGAGTTTGGGGCTTGGGATTTCCCCGCAGCGGGGCTACATTCTTTCCATCAGGTAGTCCCAGAGGCTCGGCCTGGCGACGGCCTTCTCCATTATGAAACTGCCGTCCTGGATGAAGGGCCGGAATTCCTGGGCGTAGTAGAGGCGGCGCTGGGCGGTGTTGTTGCCGTACCAGTGCTTGCCCTGCTTCAGAATGCGATGGAGCGTGGCGTCATAGTTGCCTTCCATCGTACGATAGCCGAAGTTTAGCAGGGTGACGAGCATCGCGACGTGGCGCGGGAAGGCGACTACCGACTTGGCGCGGTTCTTGCGGGCCAGCGCCATTACCATCTCCGCCATGAAGAGCGAGTAATTCTGTCCCCGGTACTTGGGGTGCATGTAGGCACGCGTCAGTTCCCAGCGTTTCATGTCCCTGCCTTCGGCGTCATGCCAGCGCGGGTCAATCCGGTCGTAGCCCATGTATTCGTCGCCGGATTCGCTGTTGCCGATGTAGATCTCCAGGATGTCATCGTTCGTCACGGCGTCGTTGTGGCGCCGGATGCAGAACCAGTGGTCCTCGATGTTGAACTCGGGTTTGGGGGCGACGATTTTGCCTTCGGGTTTGGACTTGATGAAGCGCATGACTTCTTCATACGTGCGGCAGGGGATGATGTCGGCAATCTGGCTGACCCAGAGGGCGACGATCCTGCGGTCGATCACGTCGGCTGCGCTTTCTGACCTTCAAGCATCTTCTGCAGGTTGGCCTCGTTGTCCACCAGCACTTTGCGGGACTTCGACCCGACATACGGGCCGACGATGCCGACCTGCTCGAGCTGGTCGATTATCCGGCCGGCGCGCGCCCAGCCGATGTCTAGTCTTCGCTGCAACATTGAAACTGATGCCTCCCTGTGCCGCACGACGATTTGCGCGGCCTCAGCAAACTTCTCGTCCCGCTCCCGGTCATCTTCCTGTGCCCGGGTTCGTTCGGCCAGCACCTGCGGGCTCTCCTCCGGGAGTGTGTCATAGTATTTGCGCGCCATCAGGTTGTCAACAACTTCTTCGGGCAGAATTGTACGCAGGTCATCGAGCTTGCGGCGGAGCCCGGACTTCTCCTTGTCGTAGAGGACATCTACGACGTCGCTTTCGACCATCTTCCGAGCGCTTTCGGCCGGGTTCTCAACGAGGCCGGTCAAGAGTTCGGTCAGGTAGGTCCGTGCCCAGAGGTCGACGATGCGCTTGGCCGCCCGGTCCGAGACGAACGAGCCGTGGAGCCGGGTCGGCTCGCCCTTGCCCGGCGGCAGGAAGAGCATGTCGCCTTTGCCGAGCAGCGACTCGGCGCCGTTCATGTCGAGAATCGTGCGCGAGTCGGTCTTGGACGCGACCTGGAACGCCGTGCGGCAGGGGAAATTCGCCTTGATGAGCCCGGTGATAACATCTACCGAAGGCCGCTGGGTAGCCAGCACCAGGTGGATACCGACCGCGCGTGACATCTGGGCCAGGCGGGTGATGCGCATTTCAATCTCGTTCGGGGCGCGGAGCATCAGGTCGGCCAGCTCGTCGATGATGACGACGATGTAGGGCTTGCGCTCGAAGCCTTCCTGCTCGGCCCGCTCGTTGTACCCGACGATGTCGCGCACCCCGATGTTGGCGAACTCGCCGTATCGCGCTTCCATGATGTCTACGATTCGGCCGAGCTCCCGCACCGCCTTGTCCGGGTCAATCGTCGTAGTGCCGAGCAGGTGAGGAATCGGGTTGTAGATCGGCAGTTCGAGCTGCTTCGGGTCAATCGTCAGGAAGCGGACGTAGCGGGGCGAGGACCGGTAGATGATTGACGCGATGAGCGAGTTGATGCAGACCGACTTGCCCGAGCCGGTGGTGCCGGCGATGAGGATGTGCGGCATCGTGCGCAGGTCAGCGCTGTACGGCTCGCCGGTGATAGTCGTGCCGAGGGCGAACCCGAGCGGCGACTTCTCGGCGCGGAACGGCTCGCTGGTCAGCACTTCGCGAAGATAGACGGTACGGCGGTCCTTGTTCGGTACCTCGATGCCGACCGCGTTCTTGCCGGGGATGGGCGCGAGTATGCGGATGCGCTCGGCGGCAAGGGCAAGTGAAATGTCGTCCTGCCGGCTGGAAATGGACTGAATCTTGACCCCGGGCGCGGGCTCCATCTCGAACCGCGTAATCATCGGGCCGGACTGGATGTCCGATATCCGGCCTTCGATGCCGAACTGCTTCAGTTTGTCAATCAGCACCACGGCTTCGGCCTCGGATTCCTTCCGGTCCTTGAACACGCGGTCTTTCTCGCCCGGCGAGTCGAGCTGGTCGAGGAACTGCTTCTGGAATTCGCTTAAGTCGAACTTCACGGCCGGGTGTCGCTTCAGGGGTACCGGCTCACGCAGGATTTCCGATTGACGATTGGCGAATTCCGATTGAGGAGCATCAGGCGCGTGTGCTTCCGGTTCGGGACTTTGGACTTCGGACTTTGGACTTTGGACTTCCAAGCCGAGGCTTGTGTTTGATCTCGTGGCCTGGGGCTTGACGCTTGCGGCTTCCGGCTCGTGTTTGAATTGTGCGATAAAGCCGACGGCGAGCTTTCGCAGCCAGCCGAGTTCCGGCACACGCAGCCTGGTGAACAGCGCCAGTATTATGAGGAACGTGCCAATCAGGAAGATGAGAGTCCCGGCCGGGCCGATGAGTTTCTCAAAGCTGTGAACTATTCCCAGGCCCGCTTTGCCGCCGAGTGGGTACATTGCTGACCTCGGCGGCGGCCCGAGCAAAGCCCATCGCCCGGCGAAATAGGCGAGGAACAGGTCGAGGTAGAGGCCGAGCAGCAGTATGAAACCGGACTGCGTCACGTCCGGCCGGGCGGGGCGCTTCAGCCAGATGTTCAGTCCCCAGGGGACTGCCAGCGCCGCAATCGCGTACGCGCCGAACCCGAGTCCCGTCAGCAGCAGGCCGGACGACCAGTTGCCTACTGCACCGGCGAGGTTGGCTCGCATTTGGAACTGGTACGACAGGAGACTGGCCAGCGCGAACAAGCCTGCGGTCCAGACCAGCGCGCCGGTGAAAGGACGCCAGGCCTTGCCGCGCCGCAGGTAGAGGACGCCGAGCATGGCCAGCAGGACCGGTCCGAGCAGGCTGAACCAGCCGAACACTTTGTCGAGCCCGCGCGCAAGCCAGTACCCGAGCGGGCCGCAGTAGTTGGTGCTCGGGGGCCGGTTGACGAAGTAGTGGAAGAAGAGGGCTGCGAAGGTGAAGAGAATGATGATGCTGACCGCGATGACCAGCGCGATCCGGCCGGAGCGGCCGGACCTGGAACCTGCTTTGGAGCCCTTCGATGCCATGCTACGCCATCGGGTGGCCGGTCAGAAGCCAGCCGAACACCCTGAGCAGCGGGGTTATGTAGAGGCCGATAATCGAGATACCGGTCAACTGGCCCAGGAAGATGACGGCGATAAGGATGATGAACCCGTAGCGTTCGAGGCGGGCGTAGCTGGCAGCCAGGTTCGGCGGCAGCAGGTGATAGAGCAGGCGCGAACCGTCGAGCGGCGGTATCGGTATCAGGTTGAAGAAGCAGAGAATCAGGTTGAACAGGACGAAGTAGTAAGTGAGCATGAAGGCGAAGCCGCCGATGTGGAACATGTCGAATAGGCGTATGATGAGACCGGCGGCGATCGCGGTGAGCAGGTTCGCGGCCGGGCCGGCCAGCGAGGAGATGGCCATGTCCCGGGTCGGGTGACGGAAATTGCGCGGGTCAATCGGGACCGGTTTGGCCCAGCCGAAGCGGAAGATGAAAAGCGCGATGGTGCCGATCGGGTCTAGATGCTTGAGCGGATTCAGGGTCAGCCGGCCCATCATCTTCGCGGTCGGGTCGCCGAGGCGCCAGGCAACGTAGCCGTGGCTGAATTCATGGATGGTCAGGCCGAAGAGAATCGCGGGCGCGGACAGGATGATGCTCTGGATGTTGAACATCAGGCGTCCCTCTGTCGGGCGCGGGACGTGGCCGAATTGCGCCTGGGCAATTCGGATCGTGTCCCAAGCCCCTCGACGAGTCTCGCGAGCATCTTGCGTTCTTCACTCACGGTGCGGATTTTACCGTCGAGCCGGGCGAAAAGCAACTTGTCCAGAATCTCCCGGTACGACGGCCCGGGTTTCAGCCCGGCCGCGCGCAGGTCCGCGCCGGTCACGCTGATAGATACGTGGCGCAGTTCGTCGAGAAAGGTCTTGATGTGCCGGGCTGTCGGCCGAGGTTCGAGAGCCGCGAGTATCATCAGAGCGGACCCAGGCACGCCGCGCAGGGCCTGGTAGACTTCGCTCGGCTTGAGCTTGTGCGTGCGCGTGAGTCCGTCCCTGAGCCTCGCCGCCACGGCAACGGCCTCGGCGGCGTCACGTTCTTCCTTGCGGATGGGGAATCGGTCGGTCACCGGCAGCACGCTTAGCCAGTAGATGAAGAGCAGCTCCGCCGGGCGAAATCCGGGGACTGTCCCGGATTGCGGCGCTCCTGCGCCGGGGACTGTCCCCAGGGATTTCGCCTGGCGCACGAGTTTGGCCATCCCGTTCAGGAATCCGTGCGGCGGGGTCCAACGCCACGCCGCTTCGAGCACCCGCTCGCGAATGAGCGTCTTGACTATCGGCAGCACCAGCGGTTCCGCACAGATGAGCCGGAGTTCGTAGAGAACCCGCTCCGGGGTGAGGAACGCGGGCATGCGCTGTTTGACTGCCGAACGTATCAGGTCAAGTGTCTGACGCTCGACCTTGAACCCGAGCCGAGCGGCGAAACGGATGCAGCGGAAGATGCGGGTTGGGTCGTCTATGAAGCTGCGGGCGTGAAGCACCCGCACGCGGCGTTGCTCAACGTCGGCCCGGCCGTCAAAGGGGTCGATGAACGCGCCGAACGAGTCGGGTGTGAGCTCCAGGGCCATTGAGTTAATGGTGAAGTCGCGGCGGCCGAGGTCGCCGACAATGCTGGCGGGCCTGACTGCCGGCAGCACGGCCGGCTGCTCATAGGTTTCGGCCCGGGTCTGGGTGATGTCGATGTGGGCGAGAGGCGAGAAGCGAGAAGCGAGAAGCGAGATCCCGGCTTCTGGAGCTTGAGGCTTGTGGCTTGAGGTTTGTGATTCCGGGAGCGACACCGTTCCCGTCAGAAACCGGCTGTGGTAGACGAACCGGCCGCCGAGTTCCTTTGCGACGTCGGCACCGAATTCCCGCGAGCGGTCCTCGACGGCGACGTCAAGGTCCGGTAGGGGACTGTCCCATCGTGGACTGTCCCCAGGGACTGAGCCCAGCAGCATGTCGCGCACCGGGCCGCCGACAAGGAACGACCGCGTGCCGAGGTGCGAGGCGATATGGCCCAGCCGCTCAAGCAGTTCCCGATTGGGCAGGGAAAACGGGGACTGTACCGCTTTGGGGACTGTCCCCGCTTTCCCGCCTGACTTTGTCCTTTGGGCTTCAGGCTTCACGAGATCCGATGGTCCTCCGGCTCCGGCCGGTACTCCGGACTTTGTCATTTCTACTTCGGACTTCGCACTTCCCGCGCTCTGAGCGCGGTCAGAACCCCATGCTCTTGGCCATGTCTTCTTCTTTGCCGTGGAGCTTTATCTTCCCGAAACGGTCCTCATATTTCTTGATGTTCTCGGCCAGAGCATTGTGCAGCAGGGTCGCGTGCTGCGGCGTCATCACGATGCGCGAGAATACCTTGGCCTTCGGCAGGCCGGGCAGAATACGGGCGAAGTCAATGATGAACTCGGACGGCGAATGGGCGATGAGCACGAAATTCGAATAGACGCCTTCGGACTCCTTCTCGCCGATTTCAATCTGTACCGGGGGGCCCTGGGGCGCGGGTCGATTCTCTTCCTGAGGCATTAGTTACTCCTTTGACTCAAATTCTAGAGGCGCGGCACCGAGAGTCAAGGCAGGTGCGAGCTGAGAGGACGAACTCAGAAGTCAGCGGTCAGAAGCCGGAAGTCAGAAGTCACCGAGGTCGCTGCAATTCAACCGGGATTCGGGACCGAACCATGACTTGACAACCCGGCTTGGGCAGGTTAAAACTAACCGCAGCGCACGGGGTGCGCCCGCGGCCTTAGACGCCCGTGGGACGTGATGGCTTCCGGTTCGCCCGGTGCGGGCAAAGGAAATCTTAAGGAGGAGTTTATGCGTAACACCGTGCTCACGCTGGCCGGCATCACGTTGCTTGCCGGCATCGCGTCCGCCCAGGTCTGGTCGACCGGACCCCAGTCGCCGTTCGCCTACTGCCGCTTCGACGGCGAGTATTTCCCGGGCACGGCCAAGGTCTACTTCCTCGGCGGCCGGTTCGGGACCTACACGACCCTCGGGGACGTCTACAGCTACACGCCCATGACCGGCGTGTATGCGGACGTTGGGGTCAATATGCCCCTGGCTGTTTCCAACTACGATGTCTGCCTGCTGCGCGACGACCACGACACGCTCAACGGCGACACGTTCGGGCTATACATTGTCGGCGGCCGCCGCGACGCAACTCCGAACTACGTTGACTCGCTCCAAGTCTACTATCCCGTAAGCAACACTGCCCTGATGCTGCCAACCGATCCATTTCCGGGGCGTGTAAACGGCTGGATAACCGTTGCCCAGTCGTCCATCGTCCACGATAACATCATCTACGTGACGGGAGGGTTCAGCGATTCCGCTCAGGCTACCTCAAGTCAGACTTGGTCCTTCGACCCGCTCGCTACTGCCGGTACGCGCTGGTCGCGACTCGCGGACATGCCGCTAGCCCGTGCCTATCCGATTCTGGCGGTTGTTGACTCCTTCCTCTACACCTGTGGCGGCGACACCTGGGAAGTGGCTACAGACACGCTACGTCCCCGCGCGCAATGCCAGCGGCTCAATCTCAACGACACTGCCGCCGGCTGGGCACTGGTTGCCAGAATGCCTGACTCAAACTCCCAGGTCCGGGCATTCGGGTTCGACTCGGACAAGCCCGGTGACTTTGCCGGCGACATCATAGTCGCCGCCCGCGGTGTCTGGCCCAGCGAGTCGGCAAATTGCTACATATACCACACCGCGAGCGACTCGTGGGATTCGTTCCCGCGTCTGGCCCAGCGCCGCCGCAACCACGCCGGCGTGTTCATCCCGGCCGAGGCCGGCGGCACCGGCGTCCCCGGCATCTGGGTCTTTGGCGGCCGGCAGGACCAGGATACCCTCTGTCTGCAGGTCAGCGAGTACTACGCCATCGACATTCCCAGCCACGACGTGGGAGTGACCGAAATACTGGCGCCCCCGGATACGGTTGACTCCGGCGCAACGGTCACGCCGCGGGCCGTGATTCACAACTTCGGTTCATTGGAAGAGACGTTCGACGTGTGGTTCGCTATCGGCGTCGACTATGCCGACACCCTGTCGCTCACGCTCGCGTCCGGCGCGACCGACACGGTTGGCTTTGAGGACTGGGACGCGCTGGAGCTTGGCACGTTCGCGGTGGCCTGTTCCACGATGCTCGCAAGCGACACCAACACGGCCAACGACGCGATCCGCGGCTCGGTCTTGGTCAGCCCGTTTACCGGCGTCGCCGAACAGCGCGGACTGCCCAAGGTCTTCTCGCTGGACAGGGTTGCGCCCAGCCCGTCAGTGGGCAGGGCCGTTATCCGTTTCGGCATCCCGCGTCTGACACCCGTGACCCTGAGAATCTACTCCGCAGCCGGGACGGTAGTGGGAGTACTCTGCAGCTCACCATTGGCCCCGGCCTACTACTCACTCGCCTGGGATGGTCGAGACGCGAAGGGCCGCCTGGCCGGGGCCGGAGTCTACCTGGTACGGTTCGAGACCGACGGCTTCACCGCCACGCGCAAGTTCGTGCTACAGAGGTAGAGCAAGACGTGTCCTCACGTCACCAGCCACAGTCTGCAAGCCTGCCAGACCTCAGTGGCCGTCAGGTATTGGACTTGAGGGCAGGCGCGAATGATGTGCGGGCGCCGGCGAAGGCGGCTATTGACTCTCTTGTGGAATAGACTAGAATGGTTGTAGCGCCGCTGGACGCGGCGGTGCAACAGGAGGTCGCTGCGGATGTCCGACCGGCGCCAGGCAGTACAGGCTCTGTCCAATTAGGGAGGTGCGCCATGTTGCGCTACCGAGTCACAGGTCCGAACAACCGGGTCTTCACCGCACATCGCTGGGACATCCGGCCCTGGGTAGTACTGCTGGCCATTTGCTGCTGCCTGTCGGCAGCCAGCGCCCAATGGCTGGAGACTACTGTCTATCTAGTCGGAGGGCCGACACGCCCGCAGTGCCTGGCGTACAACTCGACCAACAATACCATCTACGTCGGTGGCGATGGCAACTACTGCGTGATTGCGATCGACGGGGCCACAAACCAGAAGATTGCTCGAATCCCGACCGGGTTGAACGTGACAGCCCTCTGCTACAACCAACAGGACAACAAAGTGTACTGCGCGAACTACGGGATCGACAACGTGACCGTGATTGACGGCGCGACCAACGGCGTCATCGCGACCGTGGCCGCGGGCGTCTACCCTCGCGCCCTCTGCTACAATCCGACCAACAACAAGGTCTACTGCGCGAACGACTGGAGCGGCAACGTGACCGTGATCGACGGCGCGACGAACGGCGTCATCGCGACCGTGGCCGTGGGCACCTTGCCCTGGGCCATCTGCTACAACCCGACCAATAACAAGGTCTACTGCGCAAACAACGGGAGCGACAACGTGACGGTGATTGACGGCGCCGGGGATAGCGTACTCGCGACCGTGCACACCGGCCAATATCCTTGTGCCCTTTGCTACAACCCGACCAACAACAAGGTCTGCTGCGCGAACTCCGGGAGCGACATCGTGACCGTAATTGACGGTGCGACGAACGGCGTTATCGCGACCGCGGCCGTGAGCGACTACCCTTACGCCCTCTGCTACAACCCGCAGAACAACAAGGTCTACTGCGCGAACCAGCGCAATGAAGACGTGACCGTGATTGACGGCGCGTCGGACACGGTCATCACCCCCGTCGCCGCGGGCGTCTACCCTTCTGCCCTCTGCTACAACCCGACCAACAACAAGGTCTACTGCGCGAATCAGGGTAGTGACGACGCGACCGTGATTGACGGCGCGACCAACCGCGTGATCACGACCATCGGGGTGGGCGACAGGCCGACTGACCTCGTGCACAACCCGAGACAGAACCGCGTTTATGTCGCGAACTACTGTGACTCCAGCATTTCGGTGCTACGCGATTCGGGCGGGGGGATCGAAGAGAGCTTCAAGCCTCTAGCCACAAGCCCCAATCTCGAGCCGACCATACTCTCCGGAGCGTCGAGCGTCAAGCGTCTGGTACGAGGCGTCGTCTTCGACGCGCTGGGGCGACGGGTGCTGGACCCGAAGCCGGGTATCTACTTCGTCCGCGAGCCGTCGGCTGTGAGCCGTGAGCCGTCGGCCACCAGTAAGGTCATCTTCACGAGGTAAGGAGGCGTTTCTATGAGAACCGTCGCGGTATTGTTCGCCCTTGCGGGTGCTGTGGTTGCCAACCCAGTGCTCTTGACATACCTGAGTGAGTTCGGTGTTGACAGCGCCGGGCGCGCATGGGTCGAGTTCAACGCGCAGCCGGAAGAGTATGGGGACTTTCACGGTGCCCTGCTTACCACTAGCTGTTCGGAATGCACCCTGAACTTCGATATATCGCCCGGGGAGTACGTAGTGGTGGACTCCGAGGCGCTGGCGCAGCGAGTCCTTGGCTGGGGTAAGCTCCGCTTCAACCCGCTGGCCGACTCGCTGTTTCTTTCTGTCATGGAGGGTATGCCGGCCGAATCGGTCCGCTTCCCAGTTGTGCCGACCGGTCAGCGGGCGGCACCCGCTCCGTCGCCGGGTGGTAGTGTAGCTTGCTGCAACAATTCCGGCCTCGCTAACGCCGTCAACTGGTACGTGGACTCGACCCCGACCCGCGGCGGGCCAAACGACGACTTCAGCTCGATAGGTAGCCGAGTGGACTGGGACTCGACAGTGCAGGTAGAGATGTTGTGGGTGTGGGCCAGAGGATGCTACGGGACGATGGCTGAATATCTGGACACACCCGGGGAGTACGTGGTGCCCGGGCTCGGACCCGGCACCTACGAAGTCGAACTGAGTGGGTTGGTGGAGGGTCAGTGGTTAGAGATGATCTACCCGGAATCGGTTAGGGTAAGCTACAGCCAGACTGTCGGCGGTATCAACTTCAGGATACCGTCCTCGGCGGTGGCAGAACAATCCGACCGGCAGGCAGTTGCCGAGCCGTGGGCGACCTTGGTCAGGGGTTCGCTGCTGCTACCGGCTTCGAGCGGGGCACGTGCGAGGTCGGCAGTCCTCTTTGACGCGTCCGGAAGCACTGTGCTTACGCTGCACCCAGGCAGGAACGACGTGAGCGGGCTGTCACCCGGAGTGTACTTCGTCCGCGAGGAGCCGCAAGCCGCAAGCCTCAAGCTACAAGCTGTCCGCAAGGTCGTGGTCACGCGGTAAGCTGAAGCTGCCGCAGGGCGGAAGGGTTCCGTTGGTGTCCCAAGCCGCCAATAGGGTGACTTGTTGCGGGCGATAACCTTCCAGAACACGCTATTGGCACATTCCCGCTCAGTTGGGCCAGCTCGGGGTAATCTAAGCTACCGAAACATCAGCCGTTAGGCACGGTCGAAGACGCCTAAGTCGAGATTCCGCGAATCACCCTGCGAACCGTTCCCGGGACGGTTCAGGAGGTGGTTCGGATGGAGGTCTACAGATGGACACTCTCGGTAGTTTTGGGGCCGGTTTTGGCTGCGGTGTGCTGGGAGACTCGGCAGGGGATTCGCGAACAGGTGTAAGCGGCGATTGTCGATTCGACTTGCGGCCCGACTCGCAACGCGGTTGCCCGGACGATTTGCGTCACGATCCGCAGAAGGACTTGGAGGAGGACTTGAGGGGGGATCTGTGTGGCGACTTTGATGGCGAGTCGCGAAAGGGAAAACCGGGGCCTCTGGCTTGGGACACGATCCGAAACGTCAGACGTTTCAGTCATGGCTCCGTTGGCGCAGGACAGTCCCCCTTCTTGGGCTTGTGATTCGGGCTGAGGCTGGCTGTTGGCCGGGACGAGGCGAAGGAAGTGGCGCTTGCCGACTTATGTCGCGTCCGCTTTCACTTCCGCCTGCGCGGCTGACAGGCAGGAACCCAGGATAATGACCCAGCCGGCGACGTATGCCCACAGCAGCAGGACCACGACGACGCCGAAGGCGCCATAGACCGCGTTGATCCGGCCGAAGCTGGACAAATAGACGGTGAACAGGCCCTGCAGGATGCGGAGAGTCACGGTCACAGCCAGGGCAGCGACCCACACTTCCGAGAAGCGCGTCGGGCGGCGCGGCGCCATCCGGTAGAATAGGCTCAGGCCGTAGAGTTCGACCAGCAGCGGGACCGTGGTCGTCAGCGCGACGTTGATCCAGCCGTGCGCCGGGTGCATCCAATTCCCTATCAGGGCGGACACCAGCGGCACGACGATGCCGAACCCGAGGGCAGCCGCCGTGATGCCAAGCAGGGCCAGGCCCTTCAGGGGCATTCGCCACCAGTTCTGCGGTTCGACGTTCCACGCCCGGTTCGCCGCACGGATGAGCGCCGTGAAGAGCTGCAGCGAACCCCAGAGGAGCGCGAGCAGCGCGACCACGCCGGCCGGAGTGCGGACATGGACCATGCCGACAACGGTAGCGGCAACGCGGTCCTTCCCGGCAGCGTCGAGCGGCACGTAGTTCTGGACGTAGCCGACGACCGCGCGGGCCGCCCGGTCCCGGTCCACGAAGAACGAGCCGATCGTCACGAGCAGGATCAGCATCGACGGCAGCGAGAAAAACGCGTAGTAGGCGAACGCCGCCGCCCGTTGCGCGCCGTCAATCGCCAGGAACCGCTTCACAGTAAGAACCAGCGCCTGCCACAGATTCGAGGCGAACCCTCTCTTCGCCTGCGGCTTCGGCTTTGGGGAGGTCTCGATGCTCATGGCTCGATTGCAGGTCGTCTCATGCCCCTATCCCTTCTCCAGCGCTTCTTGCATGAGCTGGCGCTGGTACAGTTTCCAGTAGAGCCCGCGGCGGGTCAGCAGGTCGCTGTGCCGGCCGGATTCGACGATACGTCCCTGGTCGAGAACATAGACGATGTCACACGCGGCCAGGATTGAAAGCCGGTGCGAGACGATTACGAGTGTCGCTCCCTGCATGTAGCCAATCACGTCGCGGATGAACTGCTGCTCGGTTTCGGCGTCGAGGCTGGCGGTCACGTCATCGAGCAGGAGAATCCTGGGGCGGTCGAAGAGCGCCCGGGCGATGGAGACGCGTCCCTGTTGCCCGCCGGACAGGCGCAGGCCGCGTTCGCCGATGAGTTCCTCGGTCCCTTTGGCCATCGCCTGCAATTCTGGCTCAAGCTGGGCGATGCGTACGACCTCGCGCAATCGCTCCTCGGTATCCGGCGCAGTGCGACCAAGGATGATGTTGTTGCGGATCGTGTCGGAGAACAGCCCTGCCTCCTGGGGCGCGTAGCCGAAGAGCGAACGGAGCGACCTTATCTCGAACTTGGACTGTGGGATACCGTCTACTGTGACCTCGCCGGTCGACGGTTCAGCGGCCCGGACGAGCAGGCGCATGATGGTGCTCTTGCCCGAGCCGACGGTGCCGGCGATGCCGATGCGGGCGCCGGGCGTGAGGACGATGTCGATGTCCTGCAGCGCGGGGGTGCAAGGCTTGAGTTGTGCCGCCGGTTGCGGATCGGTGTCCTCGCCTCCGTGTGGCTTCGCCACCGTAGGAACGAACGTGATCCCTCGATCTCTTGATCCCTTGATCCCTTCGTCTGCAACCGGCGCATAGCTGAACCCGACCCGCGTCATGCGTACCTCGTGGAAATCCGGGGCCGTTTGAGTTCCGGTGTTGATCTTGACGTCCGGCGCGAACTCGGCGAGCTCGCGGACGCGCCGTTCTTCCACTCCGGTCTGCCAGATCCAGGTAATCATGTCGGCGATGCCGATCATCGGCCAGACGAGCATGTCCACGTAGGCGTTGAACGCCACAAACTCGCCGATGGTGAGTCTGCCCCGGATAACGAACATCCCGCCGAGCACGAGCACGGCCAGCGAACCGAGCCCGGCGACCGTGCCGTAGGTCGAGTTGAAGGCGGCGCGCAAACGGGCACCGCGTACCGCCGAGCGGATGCGTTCATTGAGGATCTTGCGCAGGCGTGCGGCGTTTCGCTCTTCCATGGTGTAGGCCTTGACCAGCCGGATACCTGAGAATGAGGATTCGAGGAAGTTGTTGGTCTCAGATATCTTCTCGCGCCATTCCCGCCACCATTTGTCCACGCGGGGTCCGATCCGGAGGTAGACGAAGAAGCTGGCAGCGGTCGGCACCAGGATGACCACGGTCAAGAGCCAGTTCATCCGGATGAGGATCACGAGTGCGAAGGCCATCGTCAGGACCGAGGTCATGGGCCAGAAGATGCCGAACGCGGAGAACTGGGCGACGTCGTTCAAGTCCTGGTCGAGGCGCTGCTGGACGTCGCCGGACGGGTAGCGGTTGGAGAAACTGAACCCCTGGTCCAGCACCGAGCGGAAGACCAGGTTGCGCGTCCGCCACAGGAAGCGCGCGCCCTCGATCATGTAGGCGAGCGGGCGGAAATCCTCGGACAGCGCACCGATGACCCGGGCCCCGACCAGCAGCAACACGAGATTCCACAGCGTGCTGATGACGAAGTGCGCCGGGTCGGTGAGTCCATGTTGGATCGCATCAATGATGTAGCCGATGATCCGGGGATAGACAATCGAGATGGCTGAGTAGAAGAGCGTCAGCGCGACCAGGCCGATGAACTGCCTCCAGTCCTGGCGCCAGAAGCGGATGACGAGCTTCATGTCGAACACGGTCCTCGCCCGGCGCGGCGGATTCGGGGTACCGACACTATCCGGCATGGCAAGATTCCCTTGTACTACAGGGATGCAACAACGTCGTTTCCGCGAAGATGCTCGGGCCGTCGTTCCTGTATCGCGTCTTTCGTTTGTGTGGCAGATTCCGCCTCAGGCATTTTGACTTCTGATATTTGCATTCTGCACTTTGACTTGCGCGTCCTACGCGAGCTGTACTCATGCTTGTTCCTGGGCGAGGTACTGCAGTTTGTACAACCGGCTGTAGTAGCCGTCCTGGTTGACGAGTTCGTCGTGGGTTCCCTCTTGGACGATGTGCCCGGCGTGGACTACGACGATGCGGTCGACCATGCGGATGGTCGCCAGGCGATGGGCGATGATAATCGCGGTCCGGCCTTTGAGCAGCTCCTCAAGGCCTTGCTGGATGAGATGCTCGGTGTGCGGGTCAACCGATGACGTAGCCTCGTCGAGAATCAGGATCTCGGGGTCGAGCACCAGCGCCCGGGTGAAGGCCAGTAATTGCCGTTCGCCCAGCGAGAGGTTGACGCCGCGCTCAATCAGGCTGGTGGCGTAGCCCTGCGGGAGCGCGAGGATTCGTTCGTGCATGCGCGCCCGCTTGGCGGCGTCGTGCACGCGGGTCTCGCTGACCGTCTCATCGAACAGGCGCAGGTTATCGAGCACCGTTCCCGGGAACAGGATGACGTCCTGGGGCACGAACCCGATGAGCCGGCGGAGGGACTGGTTCCGAATACGGGGCAGCTCGGTCTCATCGAGCAGGATACGGCCGGACTTGGGTTCGTAGAACTTGAGCGCGAGGCTGGCGAGCGATGTCTTGCCGCCGCCGGTCTCGCCGACCAGCGCGACCTTCTCGCACCGGCGGACTTCCAGGTTGATGTCCTTGAGCACGGTTCCCCGTCCCTCGTAGGCGAGTTCGACCGCATCGAACCGCAGCGCGCGCTGGAAGTTCTTAGCCGCGAACGGCAGTTCGCCGTCCGGCTCGGGCGCGGTGTCGAGAATCCCGAGCATGCGCTCGGCTGAGGCGAAGGCGCGCTGCATGATGTGGATCTGTTCCGACACGGCGCGGATCGGGACGAAGAAGCGCGTGATGTAGCTGTAGAACAGGAACAGGCCGCCGACGGTCAGTTGTCCTTTCAGGGCAAACAGGCCGCCGACGCCGAGGGTCAGGGCAACCCCGGCCATCTCGCCGAAGTCCCAGACCAGCCATATCCAGGTCCAGATGAACATCTCCTGCTTGCGCACGCCGTAGAGACGGCGTCCCTTCTCGTCCATCCGGTCGGCGAAGTAATCCTTGCGGTTGAAGGCCTGCACGACCGGCAGGCTGCGCATCGTCTCGGTTATGAAGTTGTTAATCTCCGCCACGATTCGGCGCATCTGGAGGTAGAGCGGCCGCGACCGCTTCTGCAGCAGGTAGAAACCGACCATCGTAACCGGGAAGAGCCCGGCAATCACGAGGAACAGCCGCCAGTTGACCAGCAGCATCACGACCGACATGCCGATCAGCATCACGAGGTTGCGGGCGAGGGTGACCGCGGTAGACGAGAACATCTGCTGCAGTGCCGACGAGTCGCTCTCGACCCGGCTGATGAGCCGCCCGACCGGATTGCGGTCGAAGAAGCTCGCGGGCAGGCGCACGATGTGGCCGAAAAGGGTATGCTTCAGGTCGGCGATCGCGTTCTCGCCGATGATGGCCAGCAGGGTCTGCTGGAAAAAGCCGGCCGCGCCGATGGCGAGTTGCAGGACCAGGTAGACCAGGCCGACGTAGAGCAGGCCCCGGATGTCCCGGTTCGGGATGTTGACGTCAATCGCGTGCTTGACCAGGAGCGGGGCGGCAAGCCCCATTACCGCTGAGCCAATGAGCAGGATCGCCGCGACTATCGTCCGGCCCAGGTACTTGCGGAAGAACGGCCAGACCCGCGGCAGGAGTTTGTAGCCCTGGCCCCGGGTCTGCGCCTCTTCTTCTTCGATGTATATGTCTTCGGCTGACATGTGGGTGGTCAGTATAGGCACTGCGGGCAGGAATTCAAGGCGGCGGCACGGGTTGTGGGCTGGATGTCGGAAGTGCAGACGGCGAATTCAAGAAACCGCCAAGCGCGCCAAGAGGGAAGTCATTCCGCTCGTTCCCACGGTCGCGAAGCGTCAACGAAGTAAGAGGGTCTCGCACGTCTGCGGACTGGTAACTCGCGACCGCAGGGAGCGACTAACTGCTCACTGCTGACTGACTAACTTCGCCGTCCTACGGCGACGGCTTGCGCGCGGCGTGTCGGCGGGCGCGCCCTGCGGGCTTGTCCGAGGCCATGAACTCCGCTGCTGCCGATTCGTGCTCGGTCTGGTTGTCGTCGCCGGACTCCCAACGTTGGGTAAGCCGCCGGCGGCGGGCGACGCAGTCCCGGAGGTAGAGGTTTATCAGACTCTGGTAGGGAACCCCGGTCTCCGTCGCCATCTCCTTGAAATATGCAATCGAGGCATCGTCCAGCCGGATCGTTACCGACCGCTTCAGCCTGCCTGCATAAGGGTTCCTCCGACCCTTCATCCGTGCGAAATCATACCGTGCTCTCATAGTTCCTGGCTCCAATACGTTTCTTCCTCGCTCCGTTGCGCCCGGCGCGCCGAGATGATGCGAATCACGGACTCGCTCTCCCGGTAGCAGTGACACACGACCAGCACTCGAAGGCGGCTGCTGATGCCCAGAAGAATGAACCGCTCTTCACTCTCAGAGTGATCCGGGTCGGAGTACTCACGTGCGTTCTCGTCGAAGAAGACGGTCCGTGCTTCAGCAAATGAAATCCTGTGCTTGCGCTGATTGGCACGGTCCTTCCTCTCGTCCCAAACGAACGTCAGGCCGTGCATAGTTACATTGTATGTATATCCGCCATACAGTCAACCGCGGGCGCAGTCAGAGATGAACCGCCAAGAACGCCGAGAGCGCCAAGGCCGCGTCAGCTAATCTAGAATCTGCAATCTGAAATGCCCATGGGCGGGTGGGATTGGGTACTGCGCCTTCGTGATTACCGTTTCAGCCGTCGCCCGTATATCCTCCACGCGTCGAAGTTACTGTTCACTCCGCGCACCAGCCCCGGAACAAGTGCGCGCGCAGCGCGGCGGAGCGCGGGCTGCCATGCGGCCGGAGAGACTAGCACCACGCCACGGCGTCGGCCGTGCGCCAGTCCGAGCAGACCGTGAACGAACGCTCTGGTGTCCTGTGGCCGCTCGAAGGCGTTCACGACAGCCCAGCGCCTGCCCGGACAGACATCGTACTCGACGTGCACGCGGGCGCCGGCAAGCAAGGACAGCCGAGGTCCGGCAGCGGGTCGTTCCCATATCCACAGCGGGAAGCGCTGGCGCATCACCAACTGCGCACCCGTATGCGGCCACGGGCCGGGAGCCGGTTCGAGCCGCGGTCGGACAAATCCGAGATCGCTGTTCCATAGCATCGTGGTCGCGTGGGTGGTGAGATGGGTCATGCCGAGCCGGTCGCAGATGCGGAACACCGGCGCTTTGGACGCGACGTCCTTGGTGTCGAGCGCGATCCAGGTCCGGCCTGCCTGCCGGGCCAGTCCGAACAAGGCCCGCGTCAGCCGGGTGGCGATGCCCTGTCCCTTGAACCGGTCATCAACGCGCATTCCGTAGAGCCAGGCGTCGCGCGGATTGGGGAAAGTAACGGCACAGAACGCGACGACCCGGTTCGACTCGCGCCAGACGGCGCACGCGCCGCGAACCCGAACCTTACCGTGCATCCTGATGATCGCCTTCAGATACTCGAACTCCGGCTGACGTCGGGCAAACGCCGCGACTGCCGCGAAGTCTGCCGGGCGGTACTCATCGAACATGCAGAGCGAAGGATATTGGGCTATTCGCCCGAGTCAAGCCACTGACAGTCTGCGCAGAGAAATCGAAAGCTGCAAATGGACAGTTGGGGAATGGGGTGCGTGAGAATGAGGGGTTGCCCCCTCAGGGTTCGATATTGTCCAGCAGGTACTTCAGGTCTCGCCCTCGCTTGTGGTAGGAC
>Ga0265595_1000744_pt1 | contig 27368 bp, 34 predicted proteins | sample saktaG_15_FD_190148 | JGI IMG/M metagenome (GOLD analysis project Ga0265595, IMG submission 190148) | Saline water microbial communities from Sakinaw Lake, British Columbia, Canada - sak_2013_06_06_50m | ecosystem: Environmental > Aquatic > Non-marine Saline and Alkaline > Saline ...
GCTTAACATTTGTTTTTAGGGGAAACTTCCCAACAAGAATTGATAGGTGATCTGCAAGATTTCCTCTTTCTTCATCACTTAAATTTATCCAACTATTTTTATAGATAATTTTTCTATATCTTAATTTTTCAAGTGCTTTGAGATATTCTCCATCGGTAACTAACTCATCTATTTCTTGAAGTGCTTCTTGAAGTGAGTTTAGTTTTAGTTGGGATCTTCTTTCTGCAGATTCTTCAGTGTCTCCGGTTATCTCAAACCATTGAGAAATAGTTCCGTTTTTTAATCTTGTTTCATAATCAATTTTTCTTCTCTGCTCCTCTGTTGCTCTATAAACAAGGTCCATCTCTTCTTCACTGGCAGCACCTATCCAAAGGAAGGGTTCAGTATCAAAAAGATAGTCTCCATCTGGACCTGGTTCTCTCCATGTTAAAAAAGGTAGATATCCGAGAACTTCTCCTTCTACTACTTTTTTTCCGTCTGTCACGCACCTTAAATAATGTTGTCTTGTTGCTTCCCATTCTTCAGGAGTTTGAGTTCTATTCTCAATTGCACCTGTTGTAGATTTCCAAAATTTAATTTTTGAAGTTTTATCGGTGTATTTATTTAAAACTTTGACTTCAAAACCATCTTGTCTTAATTTAGCTATTGTTTTGAGTTCTTCTTCATTAGAAACAATCAAATATTTGAAATCTTCCATAAAATTTAATCTTAGCTACATTTATAGGAATTATGGTTCTAAAAAATAGATTAAAATCCACTTACATTCGATTTTCTTTCGAGGACTTCTATTCTTTGTTGGAGGTGGTAGATTTGGTTTGAGATGTCTTCTAATTTCGCAGTCATGTCCATGAGTCGCTTTGCGAGTTTTTTTCGTTTTTCGTCAGAAGATTCAGAAACTTGATTCATATTAGAAAAATCAGCATAACCTTCAGAAGACCCTGATGAACTTTCAGAGGACTCCATTGAATTAAAAAAACTTCCAAACCCGGAAGGAGGAACTGAATTTGACGAACTTGTATTTGAAAACGGGGGTGAACTTGGGGGGGATATGTTTCTTTTATAATTTGTAGTTAAATCTAAAATTTTATTTTTCTTCCAAAATACCATAGCTTCATAAGAAAAAGATTGTTTATAAATTTTCTTAACTAAAAAAAATATTCGCGCCTGTTGAACTTAAAAAAGAAAGAATCATCAAGGCAAAAGAATGTTTGACTCCTGCTTTTAATGTTCCTTCTGCGAGTTTTCCTACGGCTAATCCACTAAAAAATCCCTGAACTAATAGTAAGTACAAAAACGACGTGGATAGAGTGTCTGGACTTAAATCACTCGAAGAAGTTGCTCCAGAACCAATTCCAATTGCTCCAACTGAAGAAATATTTGAAATTATCGGCACAATTCTAAACTGCATTATTAAAACAATTATTATAAAAACAAAAAATATGATATAACCTTGAACAACTAAAGTTTGGATTACTGCTCTTCGTTCTTTTTTCAGTTTATCAGACATACTTACTGCTCCTGCAACAGATTCTAAAATTTCTCCAATATCCCCCCCTGCTTTTTCAGCTTGCCCAATTAAAGTTATTGCTCGAGAGATGTTTTTGTTTTGGATATCACTTGAAAAAACTTGAAGTGCTTTTCCTAAGGGTATTCCCATTGCAATTTGATTTGCAAGCTTTTTAACATGTTTACTTAAAACTCCATAAGGTTTGTCTCTTACGTTGATTATACTTTTACTAATCGGAGTTCCAACTTTCACACTCTCAACAAGATTTCTTGCGAATTCTAAAAACATCTCTTCTTTTTCAGTAGATTCAATATTTGAATTAACCACCGAAAGAACAAATGGGGATATTGAGATGATTATTCCAAGTCCGATTAAGAAAAAGAAAAATTCAGTGTTTCTTAAAACAATGGCTCCAGCTATTAAAAGAACACCGAGGCTGATTCCAATTAAGTCTATTTTGTTTAGTTTCATTATGATTGAGGTTGTTTTAAATGTAAGAAAGTCAAGAATAAAATATTTATTCCGACTACTCCGAGAATCATTACAAGAGTTAACATTGTTGGACCTAAAGAGATTCCTAGTCCACTAATTTGAATTGTCATAAGTAAAAGCATAAGCATCATTGGGGCGGCAATTACTACGCTGATATAAATGTCCATAAATGTTTCAGCGGATTTTGTTTGTTTTTCTCGTTCAAGCCTGTAATCGAATAAAAGTGTTTGAGAACGTTTTTCAAAAAAGCCCTGCAAATCTCCTCCCGAGCTAATTGTTGTTGCTAGACCATTAAAAAGTTCGTTGAGTTTTGGACTTGCAGTATTTGAAGCGGAAATTTTTAGAGCAGTTACTAAATCATATCCATAAACATTAATTTGGTTAATTAATTTTTTAAACTCTTTTTCAAGAAATTTGTATTCTCCAGTTGAAATTAAAATCTCGAATATCCTACTTGGTTCTACCATTGCTCCTGAAATCGCAGACATGTGAATTACTGCGAAAGGAAGTTCTCTCTCGATTCTATTTGCAACAGATTTTTTTTCAAGAGAAGGATAAAAGTATAATGAAAAAAAGGTGATTAGGGGAATTAAGGGAACAATCCAAAAAAGAGTGAGGAGGCGGGTTAAAAATTCTCCAGAATAAACACTTAAAAAAGGTAATGAAAGACTAACTTGAAAAATCATTAAAAAAGTGAATAAAATAATTCCAGAAAGAAAAGAAACAAGGGTGGTAAAGAAAATTACAGAGATATAACTTACAGGAAGCATCATTAAATTAGATTTTATTAAGTCTCTTTTTAAAGATTGAAAGAATAATTCATGTAAAACTTTCTGAGAAGTTGGAGAAAAAAACCGATTTGAAAGTTTGACAAAAGAATTAGGGGATTTTTCCTTTTGAGATGGGCGGGTTTTTTCTTTTTGTTTTATTCTTCGAAGAATATCTGGATCGATCTCAAGTTTTTCTTTTTCTTTTTGAAGTATTGTTGGAGAAGAGATACTTGGGAGAATCCTCCTCAATGGTTTTTTAGGAGTAGGAATTTTTTCATAGTGGACAACTTTTGGAAGGGAGATAGAGTCAACTATTTCAGGAATATCTTTATTTATTTGATTTAGAAGTTTTGAAAGGGAGTTTATTTGAGCGGAAATTTGGGATTTGTCTTGATCAGAAACAGCTCTTGATTTTCTCTCGAAGAGAAACTGGATTTTTTTTGCAATTTCTTTTTCCTTCTTAATGTATTCACTTAAATTAGAAAAACTATTTGAAATCATCTTGTTATTTTGTCCACTGCTCGCTGAACTTGGATAATAAAGCTTTTGGATAAATTAAATCTCTCCCTGTCTTTTGTCTTAAAAGAAAAGTTTAACACTTCTTCTGCTTCTTCGAGAGAGTCTAAAAGTTTAATTAAAAATTGTATGTCCTCTTTTTTCATGATTTTAAGAAGATATTTGTATTATTAAAGTTTTTTAACTTCCAATTCCCAACTTATTTAAAACAGCTTTTGGGTTTTTGTAATACTCGTCGATAATCTCTTGAACTTCCTTGAAGCCACTTATCTTTTTTTTGTAGAGTTCGAAAATTATTTTAACTCTCCTTTGGAATTCTAAGTTCAATTCCTGAATACTTAAACCGTATCTTTGGGAAATTTTTTCAAGTATTCTGCTACTTTTTTTAAAGTAAAATTGGTTGTCTGCAGGGTTCCATACAAAGGGGGTGTTTGTTTTTGCGATTCCTTGTGAACTTACGTCTATTATTTCAACTATCTCTTTTAATTTTCTTGTTTCTTCGTTATTCACAACTGCGTGAGTCATGACGCAAACGCAATCTAAAACATTCAGAAGAGTGGGAGAAAGTTCAATGGGGGGAGTTTCAAGTCTTTTAATAACTGTGTCCACAGAATCTCCATGAATCGTACTTAAAGAAGAATGTCCTGAAGCCATACCTTGAAATAGAACATAAGCTTCTTTTCCTCTTACTTCACCTACAATTACATAATTGGGATTTTGTCTAAATGAACTTTTTAATAATGCGAATAAGTCAACTTCTCCTAAATTTCCTACTCCTGTTGAACTTCGAACTACACTTGGAAGCCAATTTTCTCGAGGGAGATTTAGTTCTCGAGTATCTTCAATTGAAACTACCCTTGCTTCAGGAGGGATAAAAAAGGCAATTGCATTTAGTAAAGTTGTTTTACCTGAAGAAGTTCCACCGGCAATTAAGATATTCATCTTGTGTTCAATCAACAACCATAGATAAGCTAACATCTCAGGACTTAGAGTTTGGAAAGAGATTAATTGGGGAGGAGTCCAGGGTTTTGTTGTAAATTTTCTTATTGTAAATGTAGGTCCTCTACTTGAAATATCTTTAGTGTAGGTAGCATTAACCCTGCTTCCATCTGGAAGGTTCCCATCTAAAATTGGATTTGCATAAGAGATATATTTTCCGCATCGCTGTGCAAGCTTTTCAACAAATCCCCCTAAATCATCTAATTCATCAAAGATAATATTTGTTTTTAGATTTCTGAATATCCGGTGAACAATATAAATTGGAGTTTTGGCTCCGTTACATTCAATATCTTCTACAAAAAAGTCGTTTAAGAGGGGGTCTATTTCATTAAATCCCACAAACTCCCTATAAAGATAATAGTAAATTTTTTTGTAACTTTCGTAAGTCATATCAAATCCAAGCTCAATTGCAAGGAGCTTTAACATTTTATCGATGTATTTCAGAAGCTCGTCTTTGTTTTTTTGGACAACACTATCAAAATCAATTATCTCTCTCATTGCCTCAATAATTTGGTCTTTGTAGGTTGTTTCTTTTTCATCTAAATCTGGTTCTTCAATTTCATAAAAAAGTTCAGAATGTTTTTTATGCCAGTAGATATGAGCAAATGCAAACGGCGCAATAAGAGGGTACCTCACGTCAATTTGTGATTTATCTTTTGGTCTTTTTATTGGAGGGGGTCTTGGAAATTTTATTTCAACTTGGGGATATTGTTCAACATTTTTAGATTTTGTTTTTGTAAACATTTTAATTAATCAGTTCTAAGTTTATTTTAATCCTCCCAAACTCGTCATTTCCAAGATTGGAAATTGCTAATTTGTAGGGAGTTGAAGATTTTGAAAAGGTTTTTATTTGATTGTTTTCGTTGTAAGTTAAATCATAGATTTTTGAATAATTTGAAGTTAGAGTAATGTAGGCAAGGTTGGACTTTTTTTCAGTTAGTAAAATTAAGTCTCCGTATTCTACATTTATTCCTGGGTCGCTGGCAAAATAGTTGCTTTCGTCGAGTTTAAACTGAATTAAATTTTCTTCAGAATTAAATTCTAATATCCCCTTTGAAATATAAACTTTTACAACTCGTTTGTCTCCAGAAATTCCTGCTCCTGCAGATTGTATTTTTAAGTCTAGTTCTTGAAGAAGCTCAATTGATTTTTCAATAACTGCTTTGTCTTGAATTTCCCGAATTTTTGGTCGAATAAATGTTAAAGCTGCACCGATAATCGCAAGCACAATCAATGTATAAATTACTGTCTCTACCCAAACTTGAGCTTTTTTAGATTTAACAATATTTGAAATCAAATTATTCTCCCTCTTTTTCATAAAATATTTAGTTTAAATTAATTTAAATAGTTATTCCTAACAACTTTCAATTCCTTGAAGTGTGTCGGAGATTCCGCATGAGTTTCCGGAGATTTTTGGAGATATACTTATAGAAAGGGGATTGTTAATTCCCGCGGAAGTTAAATCAACAAGATAAGCAATTCCTGAATTTTCTTCGGGAATTAAAATTATTGTTGAACTGTCAAACATTTGAACATTTGCAACTTCTGTGTTGTTTTTTATTTTGAATGATTTGGATTCTTCAGAGTTTTTTACTGAGATTAGAATTTCGTCAACACTAATTTCCCCAACTTCAATTAGAATTTTCAATTTTCCTGAAGAAGTATTATAACAACTTAGAGTTTTATCTATTGTTATTTTATCGTAAATATCAAAACAAGACTGGGCTTGATCGAGGTTTTTTTGAACAAGATTCTGAACAACAACCCAAACAATTGAAATTGATGCCATAACTAAGGCGATTAGAATAACTGTAGTTACAACAGCTGAAAGCCCTTTAGAATTCAATTTCATAACCGTTTCCTTCGTCGCATACAAAATTTACTTGACCTGAGTTTGAGTTTCCTTTTAATACGGGAATTAAAATTATTTTAGTTAAGCCATCGCTGTCAAAAGAATATGAACCACTTTGTCCAGAGTTTAGGGGATTGATTGCAAAATCTTCTAAGTCTAAAGTTGAATAACCTGAGTCAGCGTATTCTTTGACTTTCATGTCTGCGATTGGAACATTTCCTACATTTGAAATCAAAATTTCTCCTCCCACATATTCTGCTCTGAATACAACGTCGTTGCAAACAAGTTCAACATTTTGTCCTCCAAATTTGGTTATTGCTTCTTGAGTTAGACTCCTAAAAAACACCCAGATAATTGCAATTGAGACTACGACAATTCCGATTAATAATACTGTAGCAATCACCGGAGATAGAGCTCTTTTTTTCATAGTTATCTAAGTTTGAAGATGTTTATAAATTTTTAGAATTAAGTTTAACAACTCTTTGGAAGAGTTTCAATAATCTTTGCATTTGAGCAAGACAGAACTTGTTGTTTAGAATTAACTTCTTGGAATCTAACTGGAGTTACTTCTAATTTAAAAATCGGTTGGGAATATTCAAATAAATAAGTTAAGGTTTCTTCTCCGGGATTTAAGGGAGGGTCTAATTTAAAAAATCCTGCTCCTAAATTTCCGACTAAATCAAGAGTTGCAATTTCTTGTTCTGTGGATGTCGTGGCTTTAAGATAAACCCCGTTTATTTGAAATCTTCCTGAATTTTTTAATCTGAGATTCAAGACTCCTGAATCACAAAAAACATCTTGAACAAATATAGAAGTTTCGTCGGGGCAAGATGGAATTTCAGTGGGAATATAACTTTTCATCCAGAGATAAACAATTCCACTTATTGCAATCATTGTCGCTATTAATAAAACATAACCTACAACAACACTCACGGCTTTTTTATTTTTTAACATTTTATCTTTGAGTTGTATATACCTCTTCTCCAATCTTTCTTGAGAGAATAAAGTAAAAGTTCTCTCCAGGTTTAAGGTCGAATTTGTATTTAATATTTTCTATTTCAACAACAACAAGATTATTTTCAGTATCGAGGGTAATGTCTTCGATTTCTTTTTTTTCAAGTCCTTGAATTTGAATAGATGAAGAAGAGTATCCGGGCAAACTTAATTGCACGACTCCTTTTGAAGATTCTTCGTAGGTATATGCAGAAATTCCGTTTTCGTCGCCGAACACAAAATATCCTCGGGTGTCTTCGCCAGCATATTCAGAATAAAGTGCAGTAAAATGTTCTAAAAGAAGGGACATTTGGGGCTTATCATAGAATTGGGTTTCTCCATATTCTAAAACTTTTGAAGATTCAAAACTTAATTCTTCTGTTACATCATAAGGCGAGGGATTTTTTTTAAGAGAATTGCTAATTGAAAAGAATCCAATTAAAATTGCAAGGATGATTATTCCGGCAACTAAATAGAATTGTCCTCTTTTATTTTTCATAAATTAAAAAACACGAAGAAGTTTATAAAAGTGTTGAAATTATCGAAATCTTTCTGAATAATCTACTGGCTCTCTTGTTTCGATTAGTTCTCTATCTGCAGAAGCAACTGCGTTCCGGTGTTTAGAGGCAGGGTCTGCTGGTTGAATTCCTTCTTCTCTTAATTTTCTGTGAAGTTCTTTGAAAAATTCTTTTTTGTCCATTTTATCAATATCTTTTGGGTCTGCCTTTTTTTGACAGACGCACGCCTCCTTCAGAAGAAGAGGTTTCATAGCGAACGCCTCTTGTTTGAACTTGGGAGGGGAGATGGGGAGGAACTCTTACTCCTTCATTTAATGATTCTAAAGCATCCAAAAGATTTTGTGAAAATTCTCTTCGGAGTGATTCTTCATCAGGTTCATTCATGATTAAATAAGGATTAGGGAGTTTATTAATTTTATCTAAAATCAGTGTAGACTCGGAAGTTTGCTCAAAGTTTTCCAGAAAGCAACCTTTATTCTTTCTCAGTCCTGCACTCTGCTAAGCATCTTAACAAATGTTTAGGGCTGCTCCGATCAAGGCCTGACCCATTTCGCAAATGCAAGATCCAAGCAGACAAGACCTCAACGTCCAAATAAAGACTTTTTGAAATACTTATCACGCCCTCCCTCGCAGTCTGCCATAAAGCCCGTTTGCAAATAGCAGGGGGCTAACCTGCTGACCTAGTCTACAGAAAAATCATTCTTAGATAGTTTTTAAGGTTGTTGGTCCTATGTAGAAACTCCAAATTGACCTTGAAAATCTCGGGCTATTCTCCTAAATTCTTCTAATTCTTCAGAACTAAATATTTTACGTATGTCAGCTAAAAAATCAGTTCTTGCCTGGGCACTGAGTTCATTAGGATTAAATGAATTTCCGTAAGAATAAACAATTTCACAGGATTTTAAGTTTGAGTAAGCTTGATCTAATTGGGGGCTTTCGGGAAATAATCCTCTTTGTCTAAATATTATTCTTGCTTTTCTTACAAGAGAGTTTTCTCGATGAGCATAAAAAAACTCATGAAATGCTTTTCTATTGTGTCGGAATAAGACATTAGCTTGAGAAGAATATGCAAGAACTCCTAAAATTAAATCATCTGCAACAAATAATTCTGGTCTTGTTCCTGATTCCATCTTTTAGAAATAATAAAATACTTTTTAAGGATTTATATTTTACAACATAACTTTAATTCTTATTCCTAAAACCCCAAACTTTCTTTCGTCTTCAGGAGAATAAATTTCATAACATTCTTCCACAAATCTGTCCTTCTCATAATTATCTGGATAACCAAAATCTTCCATTGGAATGCTCTCGGCTAAATCTGGGAAAGATTTGTATTTTAAGAGTTCTAAAACCTGCACAGAAATTTGCTCTTCTAAATTTGGAAGTTTTAAAAAAGTAATTAAATCTCCAACAAGAATTCTTTGTCGTTTCTCATCGAATAATCTTACTTCAATGGTTTTTCTACCTGATTTAACCCTTTCAAATTCTTCATTATACAATTTCATTAAATGTTCCATTTTTCAATCACACATCTAAAACAACCTGACAAATCCATTGATAATTTTCTTGTTTAACAAACATCTCGTTGTAAGTTATTGCTTTCACAGAATTAGAAAAGTTATAATCTGAAGCCTTGTCCCCAAGAAAAATGCAGTCTAATTCGAAGGGGTTTGAGTTAATTTTTAAATTTTTAACTTCAGATACTAAAAAATCCTCTGCATCTAAAAGATAAAGAACTTCTTCTAAAAAAGTATAAAATAAACTTTCAAAATCTGAAGCTTTAATTCGGATTATTTTTTCTTTTTTGGAATTTATTTTTGTTTCTGGAGCAATTGTTGAAACCAAGGCTAAGGCAGAGTTTTCAAATGCTTGTTCAGGAGTTTCTCCAAATGACTGAAACTTCACATCTGCAGTGTGTTTTAAAAATTGGAATCTCATTGAATACTAAACAATAAAATATTTAAATAACTAACTCTCCCTAAATCTATGAAAAAGTTGGTGATAAATTTCTCAGACAGAACATTCTATACTCTAATTGTTTTAGTGACAATTGTTTTAGTTGGAGGAGTGATTGCATATAATTCAGGAGATCCGACGATAAACGGGCATTCTGCTGATGAAATAAGTGGGACTCTTGGAACTTTAACGTGTACAATGGTGAGTTCGCTTTACTCTGGGGGGGGATCTGTCTCTTTAACTGCAACTTGCCCGCAAGGATTTCTTGCAACAGGAGGGAGTTGTTATCTGGGATATGACGCCCCGAGTGGGTGGAATTGTAAACCCTCTGAAACTAGCCAGGCATGGTCATGTAGTTCAAGCTCTGGAAAGTGCTCACAGGTTTATGTTAAATGTTGTAAACTAGAATAAATTAACCTTTAATCACAATCAGGGGTTTTAATTTTGCAACTTTTTTTGCAATTCCCCGTTCATGGCTAATCTTTACAACTTCTTCAATATCTTTGTAAACTTGCGGTGCTTCTTCTGCTAATGATTTTATATTTCCTGATTTAACTTGAATGTTTTGGTTATTTAATTCTTTTTTAATTTGTTCTCCTTTTAAATTTCTTAATGCTTCTCCTCTGCTTAAGATTCTTCCTGCTCCGTGTGCTGTGCTTGAAAAAGAAATTTCTTCTGATTTATCAGTTCCAACTAAAATGTAACTTGAAGTTCCCATACTTCCAGGGAGAATTACTGGCTGTCCAACTTTTTGATAAATTTTTGGAATTTCTTTTCTATTTTTCCCAAACGCCCTTGTTGCCCCTTTTCTCATAATTAAAATTTCTTTTTCTTTTCCATTGATTTTATGGTTTTCAAATTTTGCAATGTTATGGGCAACATCGTATAGAGTTGTAACCTTTATCTTTGGAAAAATATACTGCATTTCTTCTCGAATCCAGTGAGAGATTAGTTGCCGATTTGCAAAACCAAAATTTGCTGCACAGGCCATGGCTCCAAAATAATCTTTTCCTAACTGAGAGTTTATTGGAGCATTAATTAATTCTCTATCTGATAGATTTTTTATTCCAAATTCTTTTTCCATTTTTTGAATATAATCTGAAGCAACTTGATGGCCTAATCCTCGAGAACCACAGTGAACCATTATAAGAACTTGATTTTTTTTAATTCCAAAAACTTCTGCTACTTTTTTATCAAAAATTTCATCTACATATTGAAACTCTAAAAAATGATTTCCTGCTCCGAGGGTTCCTAACTGCCCAATTCCTCTTTTGATTGCTCGCTCTGAAACTTTTTTTGGATTTGCATTTTTTAAACAACCTTCTTCTTCAGTTAAAAGATAATCTTCTGGAATTCCAAATCCTTTTTCAACAATATATTTTGCACCTTGGATTAAAAGTTTATCTAATTCATTTTTTGTGATTTGGAATCTGCTTCCTCTTCCTACTCCCGAAGGAATCTTTCTAAAAATCGACTCCATTACTTGCGTTTGGTTTTTTAAGATTTGATTTTTTGAAAGATTTGTTTTTAGAACCTTAACCCCACAATTAATATCATAACCCACTCCCCCTGGAGAGATTACTCCTGATTTTTTATCAAACCCTGCAACTCCCCCGATTGGAAATCCGTAGCCTTGATGGGCGTCGGGCATTGCAAAAGCAAATTTTAAAATTCCAGGAAGTTTTGCAACATTTTTTATCTGCTCGATGGTTTTATCTTTTTGAATGGCTTTGAAAATTTTCTCACTAGCAAATATTTTCGCAGGAACATTCATACTATCTTGCCTGGGTATTTCATATTCAAATTTAGAAACTTTCCTAATCGATTTCATGATTAATAGAGATAAAAAGAATTAATAAAAGTTGGGGTAGAAAGATTATAAAACCCTTTTTGCTTTTTTAGACTATGAAAGATTTGAAGGAAAAGGCAAGAGCTTATGCGTTAAAAAATGCACTTACACACCAGGGGAAGGCACAACAAGGGGCAGTTATTTCTGGTTTGTTTGCAGAAGGACTAAAACCCGCAGATATGAAAAAGTATGGAAAAGATATTTCTAAAATTGTTAAGGAGATTAATTCTCTTTCACTTGAAAAACAAGAAGAGGAATTTAAAAAACACGAGGGGGAGATTTCAAAACGAGAAGTGCGAGAAGGACTACCTGAACTGCCAGAAGTAAATAAAAAAACAGGAGTGATAACTCGATTTGCTCCAGCACCTTCTGGTCAATTACACATTGGACATTTTATCTCAAATGTTTTACCTTTTTTGTTTGTTAAAAAATACGGAGGAAAATTTTATGTTAGGATTGAAGACACAAATCCAGAAAAAATTGATCCTAAAGCTTATGAGGGAATTAAAGATGACTGCGAATGGGTTTATAAGGGCGAAGTGAAAGAATATATAATTCAGTCAGATAGGATAGAAATTTATTATAAATATGCAAAAAAGTTAATCGAGTCTAATCATGCGTATATCTGTACTTGTAAACCAGAAAAATTTAGGGAATATGTAAACTTAAAAGAAAATTGCCCTTGTCGAAATAATGATAAAAAAGAAAATTTAATGAGGTGGGAAATGATGTTGGGAAATACTAAAGAAATTTATGGGGCTGGAGAAGCAGTATTGAGGTTTAAGACACCGAAAAAGTTTAGTGGAATGGAAAATCCAAATCCTGCTATGAGGGACTTTCCTCTTGCTAGGATTAATTTAACCAAACATCCACGACAAGGAAAAAAATATAGGGTTTGGCCATTGATGCATCTTGCAGTTCCGGTTGATGATATGGAGTATAAAATGACCCATATTATTAGAGGAAAAGACCATCGAGATAATGCTGAAAGACAAAAGATGATATTTGAAATTTTTGAAAAAAAATACCCTTGGACTTTCTTTATGGGACGGATTAAGTTTAAGGACTTAAATCTTGGAAAAAGATTTATCAAAGCGGCGATTGAAGCAGGAGAGTATTCTGGATGGGATGATGAGAGATTGCCGACAATAAAGTCTTTAAGAAAAAGGGGGTATAAACCCGAATCGTTTTGGAAGCTTGCAGAACATAGGGGTTTAACAGAGGTGGATAAAGTAATGGCGAGTAAAGACTTGCTAGAATTATTAGACAAATTTAATAAGGAATAGCAAAACCTTTTTATAGAGGTATTTCTTCTACAGATTATAAACTTATTAATGAAAGGAGGTTAAGATGAAAAATACTCGTGGTTTGTCTACAGTTGTTACAACACTGATAATTGTGTTGCTTGTACTTGTTGCTTTAACAATTGTTTGGACTGTTATAAGAAATATTGTAGAGGACAGTGCAGCACAAACAGATATCAAAGCAAAATGTTTAACAGTAGATGTAAGGGTTACTAATGCTGTCTGTGATGAAGAAGGAATTTGTGATGTGACTATTGCTCGAGGTGCTGGAACAGGAGATAACGACCTTGGTGGGGTTTATCTAAAGTTTAGTGAAGGTACTGAAACAAATGTTGTTGAACAAATAGGAAACATCGATAGATTAGATTCACAAACATACGAAGCTGTTGACTCAATGTTAATTCCAGACAAAGTGGAAGCATTTGCATATTTTGTAGATGATTCTGGAAATGCGCAGCCTTGTGATGCTGGAGACTCATTCACTATTGAAACAGCCTAAAAAAATTTATTTTAATTTTTATTTATTTTGTAAACTTGGTCATTTTTTCGAACAAGGGGAATCTTAATTCCTACTTCTTGGCCTTTGTTTGCGTTTTTTATTTCTTTATATTTTTCTTGAAGAGAGTTTATTTTGTAATTTAAAATTCCTGTTTTATTCCCAATTACTACAATTTCGTCCCCTAAACTAATTTTTGAGGAAAGTTTTAATGTAGCGACGTTAATCTTTTTATAATAATTAGTAATCTTTCCAACAAAATGTTTTTTTTCTTTTGATGCAGAGTGCTCTACTCTTGCAAAATCATCGGGGGTTGGAAGTCCTAAATAAAATCCAGAGGAAAATTCTCTATTGTAAACTTTTGCTAGGTCTTCAACTAATTGGTTAGTTTCTTTTTTTGAAAGTTTTTTATCTAAGGCTTTTCTATAAGCCCGGACAACAACATCCACGTATCTTGGGTCTCTATTTCTTCCTTCAATTTTAAAACATTTTATTCCTACGGATTTTAGTTTTTCAATAAATGGAAGAGTGCACAAATCTTTTGCAGAGAGAACCTTGTTGTTTTCTAATTCTAGTTCATAACCTTCTTGTTGGTCTTTTATTTTATAGGAAGAGTAAGACCTTCTACATGGATGGAGACATTGTCCTCGATTTGCAGATTTATTGAACAAAAATTGCGAAGTAAAGCATCTTCCAGAAATTGCGACGCACATTGCTCCGTGACAGAAACATTCTATTTCTAAGTTTTTTATTTTAGATATTTCTTTGATTTGTTTTAAATCTAATTCTCGTGCAAGAACAATTCTCTTTGCTCCAAGTTTTTTAAAAAATTTCGCTGATTCTGAATTTGAAACTGAAGCTTGAGTGGAAATAAAAAAAGGAATCTTGTATTTTTTACATAATGAGATTATTGAGAAATCCCAACAGATTATTGCATCAATTGACTTTGATTTTTTTACTTTTTGAAGGATTTTTTCTACGTTGGGAATTTCGTGGTCATAGATAATTGTATTCAGAGTTAAGTAAATTTTTGGTTTATTGAGATAAGAGGATTTTATTTTTTGAAGTTTAGTTAAATCATTTAAAGAAAAATTTTTAGCTCCTGCTCGCATTGAGAATTCTTTTAATCCAATGTAAACTGCGTCAGCTCCTGTATTTAAAGCAGTTACCAAGGTTGCGAAATCTCCTGCAGGTGCGAGAAGTTCATATTCTGATTTCATAGAATTTAGAAAACTTGAATATATTTAAATCTTTTCAGAGATGTGACTACTTAATAGTTACTAAATAGAAAGGTTTAAAAGGGAATTTTGGATGGATAATCAATGAAAAGAGAAGAATTATTTGAAAGATTAACTGAAGAGTTTATTCAATTCGAAGAAAATCAAGGTAAAGGATATTTTAAAGAATGTACTGTGTGTGGAGAACGATATCAAAGTGTTAGAGATTTTTTTGAGAGAACCAGTCGTTGTTCAAGTGGTAACAGAGTATTAGAAGACTTAGGAAGTACTCGAATAATGGTGTTTCATGGAGATTGTAATGGAACTCGGGGAGATGGAACTTCGTGCGGAAGCACACTGGGTGTTTTTTCTAAATTAAGTTCAGGAGAGTCAAAATATATCATTGATCTTGCAAAAAGTCAGGGAGTTGACATAGAAGATAGAGATAAACGGAGAGATTTTTTTGAAGGTTTATTAATGGAATATCGGTTGCACTTACATGGAAAAGATTCAGCTTAAGCTCCCCATGTTTCGTCAGATTTTCTTTTGATTTCTGCAATCTCTTGAAGAGTTTTTATTTCGTCTTGAGAAAGTAAGTCTTTATTTTGTTTAAATTTTCTGAATTGGTTTGGAGAAATTTCTGAATAAAGAAAATTTGTTTCCTTTAATTGTCTATCAAAATTTATTCCTGGAATTGAAATTGCAACTTCCATATCTTTAGAAGCTTGTTCAACTGATTTTTTTTCGGATTGAATATTTTTGATTCTTCCCACTTTCTCATTTGAAGAGTTAATTAAATTTTGATTTGAATGAATTTTTCCTGATTCAACTTTTACTCCGAAAACTGCGGGGTTTGAGTTCCGGAAAACATATTGATGGAGTATTTTTAATTTTGAGATTTGGGCAAGTTGCATTAACCTTGCCTTTTCAATTTCCTGAGATTTTTTCTTTCGCCACTCTACTAAATTTTCAATTAATTTGTAAATAACTTCGTCTAGTAAATAAGGAATTTTTTCTTCCTTGGAAAGGAGTTTTGCGTCGTCTTCAATTTCAGTATTAAATCCTACTACGATGGAATTTATTTCACTTAACTTTAAGTTTGCTTTTGCAGAAATTATATCTGTCTTTTTAATATTCCCTATTCCTGCTTTGACAACTGGAATGTTATTTTGTTTAAGTAAAACTAGCAAGGCTTCTAAACTTCCCAATGAATCTGCTTTTGCAATTATTCCTTGTGGTTGGGTCTTAATGTTTTCAGATATTTGTTTTTTGAATTTTTCTTTTAATTCATTTAGGTTATTTTTGAATATTTCAAATGGCATTCCCGGAAGAATCTCTTCTTTATTAATTAACTGAAGTCTCAAACCTGTTGAGGCTTGAACTTTTTCTTTTGAAGAAAATTTTGAACAAAGTGGTTGAATTTCTTCGAGAACTCGAATTTTTGAGATTAATGGATTTTCAGAAGTAAAATCTGCTATTGCAATTTCTTGAGATCTGTCTAAAACTCCGTCGTATAAAATTGCCTCTGCATAATTAATACCTTTTTCTTTTTTAACTTCCAAAATAACACCCTTAGCTTCTGAATTTAGTTTTAATCTTTCAGAAAGATATCTTTGACTTAATCCACATAAAACCATGATGAGTTCGGAGATTCCTTGTTTTGTCCTTGCTGAACATGGAACAAGAGCTACTTTTTTTGAGAAATCATTGATATTATAAAAAAGATCTGCATCAAATCCATAGGAATTTAGGGCACCAATTAAGGTTAGGTATTTTTCATCAAAAGATTGTTTTATATTCTGGGCTTGAGAATCAATTGAATTTTTTAGGGGAGTGTTTTTTTCAGGGGTTCTCCAACCAGAGATGTTATCGATTTTATTTAATGCAATTACAAAGGGTGTTTTGTTTAGTTTTAGAATTTGGATTACTTCTGCAGTTTGAGGTTTGATTCCTTCGTTAATATCGATTACTAAAACTGCAAGGTCTGCTAAACTTCCTCCTCGTTTTCGAAGATTAGTAAATGCTGCGTGGCCAGGCGTATCAATAAATAAAAATCCAGGGATATTTAGTTTAATTCCAGATTGTTCAATTAATGGACAAGAAGATTTTAAATTTTCAACAGGATAGAGTGTGAAAGATATTTTTTGGGTTATACCCCCTGCTTCACCTTCTTGAACACAGCTCTGTCTAATACAATCTAGCACAGATGTTTTTCCGTGGTCTACATGCCCGCAAACAGTTACAATTGGTTGACGAATTTGTGGAGTTTTCATATTAATGAATAAATGAAGGAAGTTAAAAACTTTTGCTTAGAAAGATTTGATCTTCCTTGGGTAGATCAAGAAACCTTTGAAAGAGCTCTAACTGAAACAAGAGTTAATGCTTCTGGGGAGCCTCCAAAGTACGATTCTCGAAGAGTTCAGTTAGACTAATTTTAAGAAGTATTTTTAAAGTTTCAGATTAAATAGTTCTATGGAATATTCATTAGAAGCCTTAGAAAAAAGATATAATTTAGAACTTGAGAAAGTTATTGTATCAATAAAAAGGCAAAAAGCAAAATTAGTATTACTACAATTCCCAGAGGGATTAAAGCCATATGCAACTGCTATTGTTGATGAATTAAGAAAGAAAACTGATTCTGAATTTTTGATTTGGGTTGGTAGTTGTTTCGGAGCATGTGATTTGCCGGTGGGCTTGGAAAAAATTAAACCTCAAATTGATCTAGTTATTCAGTTTGGGCATAATGAAATGGTGCCTAGTTTTAAATGAATTTAGAAAAAAAATTTGAAGAAACTTTGAAGAAAATAAAAATTTCAAAGAGTGAAAAAATCTTGGTTGCACTTTCGGGGGGGAAAGACTCTGCAGTAGTTGCTTACTTGTTAAAGAAAGGAGGATATAATATTGAAGGGTTACATATTGACTTGGGGATGGGAAAATATTCTGAAGATTGTTTAAAAAAAATTCAGGAACTTTGTAGGAACCTAAAAATTAAACTTTGGGTGTTTGAAGTTAAAAAAGAATTTGGAAACTCTATGTGTTATATCCGTTCGAAAATTCAAGCTGAAAAAAAAGGAATTAAAAATTGTGCAATTTGTGGAGTTATTAAAAAGAGAATTTTAAATAAAGAAGCGAGAAAATTAGAAGTCAGCAAAATAGCGACAGGACATAATCTCGACGACGAAGCACAGACATTTTTAATTAATATATTTAAAGGAAGTCCGGAACTTTCTTCAAACTCAGGTGCAATAACTCAAAACAAAAAAGATAAAAAGTTTATAACGAGAATTAAGCCCCTTTTTTATATTGCAGAAAAAGAGGTAAAGGCGTATGCAATGAAAATGAAGCTTCCAGTGAATTATGAAAAATGTCCTTGTGCAATTGATTCTTATAGGATTCAAATTCGTAATTTTTTAGAAAAAGAAAAAACAAGATCAAAAGAAAACATTATTCATTGCTTAGAAAAATTGAAAAATAAAGTTAATGAATTAAAGAGTTTAGAAAAAGTTTTTTATTGTGAAAATTGTGGTGAACCTTCTAGAAAAAATATTTGCAAAAGTTGTGAATTAATGAGTTAATGCGAGGGATTCTAATTTAAGTTTGTTAAAGTTTTTTAGAGCATGTACTTGAGCAGAGGTTATTGGCGGGCGACCAATAACATCATATTCCCTTAAGTCCCTTCCCCCCTCTGCAGCCTGTATTCCAATTTTACATAAAGAACTATCCTGAACAATGTAGCCGGGATGAATAGAAACTTTAAAAATTCCTTTATGAATAGAAAGATAAGCAGTCGGTCTTGTGTCCATATTAAATCATTAAAAAAGAAGTATAAGAATATTATTGTTTTTTTGAATATAAGTTGAACAAAAAGTCCCAGAAGAGTTAATTACAAAGAACGCAGGAAAGGTTCAGATTTGAGCTTATTAAGACTTTATACTCGGGTGTTTTTAGGGGGGTTACTTCTCGTGCAACGCCAAGGCGTGTTATCCCCTTTAAGTGCAGATAAACCTTTAAATAGAAGTTAGACTCTAATTTTATTATTATACAACAATTAGTAAGATAAATTAAGGTTGTATACAATATATTGTAGATATGGAATGTCCTTATTGTTCAAGCTCGAAATTCAAAGTAACAGATAAAAGAGAATCTCCAGAGGGCATAAGAAGACGAAGAGAATGTCTTAAGTGCAAAAAGAGGTTTACAACATATGAAAGAATAGATAATCCAGATTTATACGTGTTGAAAAAAGATGGGAGACGGGAACGGTTTAATGTAGAAAAACTAAAACAAGGAATAGAAAAAGCATTTGAAAAGAGACCAATTTCAACTGAAAAAATAGAAAAAATGGTAAAATCAATTGAAGAACACATTAGAAGAAAAAATAAAAAAGAAATGAAAAGTTCAATTATAGGAGAGTTGGTCATGAAAAAAATAAAAAAACTAGATAATATTGCATATATTCGATTTGCTTCAGTTTATAGAGACTTCAAGGATATAAAAGATTTTAAAAATGAGATACAAACACTATGAATATAAAATTTATTGAAAAAAGAGATGGGAAAATAGATCGATTTGACCCTGGAAGAATCAGAAAGGCGATTTCTAAAGCAGCTTCTGCAATTGGAGAAAGTGAAGATTCAATCAATCAGATATTTTCTTCAACAATTGATCATTTAGAAAAAAAAGAAAAAGAGAGAATTGGAATTCGTGAAATTGAACAGGCAATTATCAAGGCAGCTAGGTTTAATGGTTATGAAAATCTTGCAGTAGCATATCAAAGTTATAAAGACAAACGTGAAGAAGCCAGAATGGTTTTGTCTATTGCTGCAGAAAGTTTTGAAAAGAACACCACAGACAAAGCACTATTAATTGAATCAGATTCAAAAGAAATTTTAGAGCCTTGGAATAGAACTCGAATTGTTGCGCAACTTGAAAAAGAGGCGGGGCTTTCACAAGAGTTTGCAAAGGATATTTCAAAGGTTGTAGAGAATATTGTGGTAGATATGTATCAAAGAGGGGTTAGAAGATTTAGTACTAAAGATATTCGTTCTATTGTGGATATGGTTTTGAAACAAGAGGGGTTGGAACTCCAAGGATTAAAACAAGGCTTGTTAGGATTTTCATCTGCAGATTTTGAATCAATTGTAATCAACAGAAGTAAAGAAAATAGTAATGTATCTTCAAATAATCCCGAAGCTGTAAATCTTGAAACCGCAGAAAGAATTCAAAAACAATATGCCCTTGAAAAAATTTTTAGTCCAGATGTTACAGAAGCACACCTTAAAGGAAAAATTCACATACATGATTTAGGTTATCCAACTCGGGCGTATTGTTCAAGCCACTCTTTAGAGTACATAAAAAAATATGGATTAAATAAGGTTCTTTCAAATCTGGAGTCAAAATCAAGTTCTCCAAACTCTGCAGCGGTTTTAAATCAGCATGTTCAAACTTTTTTAGCTTCATTGCAAGCACATTATGCAGGTGCTTTAGGATTTGGATTTTTGAATATTCTATATGCTCCCCTTTTAAAGAGACCTGTTGAAATTTTAGAAATTAATTTTAATGGTAAAACTGTTAAGATGGAAAAAAGAGATGTTGAAAAATTATTAGAACAAGGAACAATAAAAAAAGACGAATTAGAGATTATTTCTACTAAAACTGAATTAAGGGAACTTCCACAGAGAGAAGTTTTGCAAATTGCACAGAATTTGATTTTTGCAGCTTCTCAAAATGCTTTTTCACGAGGAGGACAGACACTTTTTATTGATTTTAATATTCATACGGGAATTCCAAATTATTTGAAAAATGTTCCTGCAATTGGCCCAAGAGGGAAGTATATGGTTTTGAAAAAAGATGATTCTGTAGAATTAATTGATGAAGCTCCAAGATTTGAGAATAAGGAAGATTCAAATGACCCGAGAAATGGAGACGCTGATTCAACAAAAGTAGATGGAAAAATCGTGACTTATGGAGATTTAGAAGAAACAGCGCAAAGGTTTGCAATGGCGTTGTTAGAAGTTTGGAGAAGAGGAGACAAAAATGGAAGACCCTTTCATTTTCCAAAATGTGATTTGCATATAGATAAATATTCTCTTCAAGAAAAAACACAAAAAGAGGTTTTGGATTTTGCATTTAAAGTTACATCTGAAAACGGAAGTGTTTATTTTATGTTTGATAGAGGAGACGACGCTGTTTTAGCTCAGTGTTGTAGATTAAAAGAAAAAATTGAAGATAAAACGATGTTAAAATATCCAGAGAGACTAAGGTTTTGTGGATTCCAGAATGTTACAATTAATCTTGCACAGGCTTCCTATGTTGGAAAAGAGTTAAAAGGAACACTTGAAGAAATTGACAAATCCATGGAATTAGCCTTAAAGGCACATAATCAAAAAGCAAATTTTATGCAAAACCTTTTGGATTCTGATGGAAGTCCCATGAGAAGTTTAGGAAGGCCAAGTGACGACGGAAAACCATATATTGAATTAAAAAAGGCAACATATATTTTAGGAGTAATTGGATTGAATGAAGCTGTTGAGAACTTGACAGGGAATCAACTTCATGAAAGCGAAGCTGCGTATCGTTTAGGATTAAGAATAATTTCTCATATGTACAAACGAATTCAAGAATTTAAGAAAAAAACAGGTTTGAAATTTACATTAGAAGAGACTCCCGGAGAATCAACAACGCGAAGATTTGCTAAAGTTGATTTAAAGAGGTTTCCTGAAGCAAGAAAGATAATTAAGGGAAGTTCTGAAAGTCCTTATTATACCAACTCCATTCATTTTTCTCCTGATGCAGATGTGGGAATTGTTGATAGAATTATTGGTCAAAGTAAATTTCATGAGTTAATTGAATCAGGGGCAATTGTGCATGCTTATGTTGGAGAAGAAAGACCAAATGCAGAGGCAATTGAACATATTGTAAAGCAGACATTAGAACAGACCAGATGTTCTCAGCTAGTCTTTTCTCCGACGTATACTGAATGTGATTTGTGTGGGGAAGTTATGCCAGGGAGTAAGGATTTGTGTACTCAACAAACTTGTCAAAATAGTTCAGAAGAAACAAAATTAAAAGGAACACTTTTTACAGTTACACGAATTGTGGGATATTATAGTCGGGTTGCAAATTGGAATGATTCACAAAAGCAGATTTTTAAAGACAGAGAAAAAGTAGAAAAATATTACGCAGGAAAATCCGGGAGAAAGATGGATTGGTTATATAGTCCAGGAGTGAATGGAAAATTAATTATAAAAGAATTTGGAAAGCATGGATGTCCTAATTGTAAAATTCTTGAAACAACAATTAAAAATAAAATTAAGGAATTGAAAATACAAGATCTAGTTGATTTTAAGATGTATTATCTTGATGAGCTAGATGAAAGAGTTTTAGCTGAAGCTGCATTGTATGATGTTCCGATGGACTCTGTACCGACGCTGGTTATTGGAGGAAAGAAAAAGATTTGGAAAAAGACCACTGTGTATGCGTCGAATTGTCAATCTGGAGTTTGCAGTGTTGGAGGTTCAGGAGTAAAAGAAACTATTTTAATTACTCCAAATGAAATTGAATCAAATATTCTTGAGTTAATTAATGACTATCAAAAATGAAACTTTCAAGAGTCATAGATGAAAGTAGTATAGACTACCCTGGAAAGTTTGGGCCGGTTGTATTTGTTTCAGGTTGTAATTTTAAGTGTGGATTTTGTCATAATCCGGATTTAATTAATTTTTCTAGTGAAGGCATTGATGTTGGAGAGTTTATTGAAGATTTAAAAAAAAGAGTTGAATCTGGATGGGTGAATGGAATCTGCATAACTGGAGGAGAGCCTACGCTGAACCTTGAGTTGTTGGATTTTTTAACAGATTTAAGAAAAATAAATATTAATATTAAACTAGATACAAATGGAAGCAATCCTACAGTTTTGGGAGAAATTCTTGAAAAAAATCTTGTAGATTATATTGCTCTTGATGTAAAATCAGATAAAGATAATTATGAAAAATTTACAGGAGTTAAAGGGGATTTAAACAAGATAGAGGAATCAATAAGATTAATTTCTGAATCTAAAATTGATTTTGAATTTAGAACAACTTTAGCTCTAGTTTTAGAAAAAGAAATCCGTTGGTTAAACAAAAAAGAAATAGGAAATATGATGAATTGGATTTTAAGTTTAGTTTCAGAAGAAAGAGAAAAAAAGATTAAGTGGAATATTCAAAAATTTTATTCTCGAAATAAGGGAGATATTTTATCAGAGAGATTTAGTAAGGAAAAACTTCCAAAAGAGTTTCATGAAACTCCCAAAGAAGAATTAGAAAAAGCAAAAAAGATTCTTGGGAAGTATTTTAATTGTGAAATTGTTTAAAGTTGAAACTAAGGAGAGATTAGATTGGATGAGGAAAGGTTATACTCTCCAATCTGATGGAGAATCTTTTCTCTTAATGAAAAGAGAAACCTCATTTTTCCACAAACTCTCCCTCGCTGTCCTTTTTTTGTGGTTAATTCCCCACAGAGAAATTCAACTCCTGGTGATTTAAAAAAATCCATTAGTGAATACATTTCTAATGTTGAAGAAGTTTCTATATTGAAGTCTAATGTTTTATATTCCATTTCTGTTTTAGATTATAATGTTTTAAAAAATTATTGTAGAAAATAACAATACTTAAAAACAGGGAAATCATTTTATTAAAATGGTGGAGATTAAATTTAAGAAGTTGGATTTTGGCGCGAAGGTTCCGGTCTATGCTACTGAGGGTGATGCAGGAATGGATCTCTTTTCAAATGAAGAGTTAATTCTAAAACCTGGAGAGAGAGTCTTAGTTTCAACGGGGATATCTTCGGAATTTCCAATGGGATATGTTGCTTTAATCTGGGATAAGTCGGGGCTTGCAGTAAAGAAAGGAATTAAAACTATGGCAGGGGTGATTGATTGTGGATATAGGGGAGAATGGAAAATTGCGTTGTATAATACCTCTAATGAGGATTTCAAGATTGAGAAAGGGGATAAGATTGCACAAGCATTGATTCAACCAATTGAACATGCAAGCATAAAAGAAGTATCTGAAGATCTTTCTGAAAGTGAGAGGGGGGAAGGGGGATTTGGAAGCACAGGAATAAAGTAAATAATTTAAATCCTTAATTCTTTAGGTTATTATGAAATCACTTAAACCAAGTATGCGAGAAAAGAAAAGATATCTTCTAGTTGGAGGAAAGAACATTAAAAAAAATATTCTCCTTGCTGTGAAAGAGTTTATTGGAGTTTTGGGAATGGCAGATGCAAATTTGCAGTTTGTTAAAACAACATCGAATTCTGCAATTATTTCTATAAATAGAAAAAGCGTGGACAAAATTAAAGCGGGGCTTTGTGTCTGGTCTGAAAAAATTGAAGTTTTGAAAGTTTCAGGAACTTTGAAAGGGTTGGGAAAATAAACCGAAATCCTTAAAAAAGCAAGCAACCTTGAAATTTGACTGAGTCTAAAATGGATTTACCAACTGATATGCAGCACCAAGCAATGGGATATGATAGAACAGCTACGATGTTCTCTCCAGAGGGACATTTACTTCAAGTAGAATATGCTGAAAAAACTGTTCGTTTAGGTAGCTCAAGTGTGGGAATGGTTTGTATAGATGGAGTTTTTATTTTAGCAGACAAGAGAACTAAGGATCGGTTAATTGTTAAAAAATCAGCAACAAAAATTCATGAAATTGATTCACATGTAATTGCAAGTTCTGCAGGAATTACTTCTGATGCAAGAATTTTAATTGAAAGGGCACAGTTAGTTGCACAACAAAATAGAATTACATATGACTCGGAGATTGAACCAGAATTAGTTATTAAAGAAGTTTCTAATATTAAACAACAATTTTCACAATATGGAGGAGCTCGACCTTTTGGAGTCTCAGTGATGGTTGCAGGTTTCAATGGAAAAAAACCAGAGTTATTTACAAGTGATGTTACTGGAAATTATTTTGCTTATCATGCAAATGCAATTGGAGAGAACGACGAAAAGATTCGAGAAAAACTAAGAGAGCAGTATAAACAAGATTTAACAATTAAACAAGGAGTAAAATTAAGTTTAGATATCTTCAAAGAACTTCAAGGGAAAGAATTTGGTTTAGATAGATTTGAATTAGTTTATATTTCTGACAAGGATAAAAAAATCCAAAAATTAGAGGCGAACGGGATTGAAGAGTTGAAATAAATACAAACCCCTGTGAGTTAATAAAAGAGGGGGAAAGAAAAATTAAAAGAATAGAAGAATACGAAAAAACAGAAGGAGGGGAGGTTAAGAAAGTGTGTGATAAACTTCCTCCAAAGTATCTTAATGATGTGAGGTTAGCCTTGTTCGGGGTGGGACCATTAGAGATTATTCCTGACCCCTGTTTAAGATGTAATGGGGGACATTATAATCTTGGGGGAAAACAATAATATTTAAATATTCATTCTTATTAAAATTAAAATGACACAAACAATTGCACGAATAAAAAAAGCAGGTAAACATTTTGAAATTATGGTTGATATGGATTTAGCTTTGGCGTTTCGAAAAGGAAGTGGGGGAAATAATTTTTTAGAACTTGAGAAAGTTTTTACAGACGCAAAAAAAGGAGATGTCCCTCCTCAAGGAGAATTAGAAAATGCATTTGGAACAACAGAGATTCAGAAAATTGCAGAAGAAATTGTCAAGCACGGAGAAGTTTTAGTTAATCAAGAACATCGAGAAGCAGAACAAGATAAAAAAGTTGCGCAAGTTGTAGATTATTTAGTGGTGAATGCGATTGATCCAAAAACAGGAAATCCCCATACTCCTGAAAGAATAAAATCAGCATTGCATGATGGACATGTAAACATAAAAAATGTTCCAGTTGAAGACCAGATTCAAGAAATCCTTTCTCAGATATCTCCGATTCTTCCAATAAAAGTTCAAACTAAGAAAATTAAAGTGACCATTCCTGCCCAGTTTACAGGGCAAGCTTATGGGGTAGTAAAAACATATAAAGAAAAAGAAGATTGGAAAAACGACGGAAGTTTGGAGGTTGTAATGAATGTTCCTGCGGGAGTTTTAATGGATTTTTATGATAAGATTAATTCAGTTACACATGGTTCTGCTATTGCTGAAGAAATTGGGGAGTAATCAGCAAAACATTTAAAAACCCAAAAAATATCCTTTCTTTGTATCAAGATAGAGAAATGTACTATTCTCTTCGATTATTAAAATGACTGAAGAAAAAAGAAAAATTGTTGTACCCGGAGAAACAATTGTCGAAGGAGACGATTATCTTCCAGGTGAAAATACTGAAAAAAGAAATAATAAAGTGATTTCTATAAAATATGGTTTAGCAGAAGAAGTTCAAGGATTAGTTAAAGTTATTCCGCTTTCAGGAACATATCTTCCTAGACGAGGAAATGTGATTATTGGAAGAGTGGAAAATGTTCTATTTAATGGTTGGATTTTAGATATAAAATCTACTTCAAATGGTTTTTTAAGTGTTGCAGAATATCCTCGATATCTGGATAAAAATTCTTTAGATGAGGCAATGGATATTGGAGATTTAGCTGTTGTAAAAATTTATTCAATAAATAAAAGAGGAGTTGATTTAACTTTAAAATCAAGAGGGTTAGGAAAAATTGACGAAGGAGTTATAATCGAAGTAAATCCAAACAAAGTTCCTCGGATAATTGGAAAAGAGGGAAGTATGGTTGGTTTAATCAAAGAAAAAACCGGTTGTAATATTACTGTCGGGCAAAACGGGATAATTTGGATACAAGGAGAAAATATTGAGGGAGAATTGCTTGCAAGAAAAGCAGTTGAATTTGTAGCTGCAAATTCTTTTATATCTGGTTTGACTGAAAAAGTTGAAAAATGGTTTGAAGAAAATGGAGGAAAGAAATAATGACAAAAGAGTTCAAAAGACATGACGGAAGAGGATTAAAAGAAACAAGAAAAATTGTTGCTAAAGTTGGAGTAGTTCCAAATGCAGATGGTTCAGCAATGTTTGCATTCGGAGACACAGTTGCAATTGCTGCAGTTTACGGTCCAAAGATTATGCATCCACAACATTCTCAAGATCCTGAAAAAGGAACCTTAAGATGTACTTATAATATGAATAGTTTTTCAGTTTCAGACAGAATTAGGCCTGGACCGAGTAGAAGAAGTACTGAAATAAGTAAGATTACTGGTTGGGCATTAGACCCGGTGGTGATGATTAACAAATTTCCAACAATGGTTGTAGATGTTCATGTAAATATTTTACAGGCAAATGCATCTACTCGTTGTGCAGGAATCAACGCAGCTTCAATGGCTTTGGCTCATGCAGGAATTCCAATGAAAAATTTAGTAGCGAGTGTTTCAATTGGTAAACTTGATAAAACTCTTGTGGTAGATGTAGATAAAAAAGAAGAAGATTTTGAAGAAGGGGAAGGAGCAACAGATATTGCAATGAGTTTAACAGGAGACGGGGATTTGACACATATCCAATTAGATGGACACATAACTTCGGAAGAATTAAAAGAAGCAGTGAAACTTGGACAAGAAGCAACAAAAGAAATAATTGAAATTCAAAAACAAGCTTTGAAAAAAGCAGTGCAGGAGGATGAAGAATGATACAAACTTCGAAAATTATGGGAAATAGAATAAAACAATATCTTAATTCAGGGAAGAGGTTCGATGGAAGAGACTTAGAAACATTTAGAGACTTAGAAGTGGAATATGGAGTTTCAAATCATGCTGAAGGGTCTGTAAGAGTTAAGTTAGGAAAAACAGAAGTAATAGTTGGGGTGAAGATGGATGTTGGAACACCTTATCCGGATTCAAAAAATAAAGGGAACCTTATGACCACAATGGAGTTGCTTCCTTTAAGTTCTCCGCGAATTGAACTTGGTCCTCCAAAATTTGATTCAATTGAAATTGGAA
>Ga0265595_1000745_pt1 | contig 27362 bp, 19 predicted proteins | sample saktaG_15_FD_190148 | JGI IMG/M metagenome (GOLD analysis project Ga0265595, IMG submission 190148) | Saline water microbial communities from Sakinaw Lake, British Columbia, Canada - sak_2013_06_06_50m | ecosystem: Environmental > Aquatic > Non-marine Saline and Alkaline > Saline ...
ATCTAAAATACTTGCATTTCCAATCAATCCTTTATCAACCATTAATTCATAATACTTATTTAACAACTCAACATCATCCTCATTAATATCATAAGTAAAATATTTCACATTCTTTAATCTCATATAAGGAAAACTAAAAACATTAAAACCTCCTCCTAAATCAACAATTATCTTAGGTTTTTTAATCAAAGAAAAAATCCAAAAATAAATCTCATCATAATTTTCTAATCTTTCTTTTGTTGACAAATTAACTGACAACAAATCATCAGCAACATCTTCTCCTTTTTTTAATAATTCAAAATACTTTTTAATTTTCTTTTTCCCACGAGTCTGAAAACTTGCATAAGACAAATGCAATCTTCTACGAACTTCTTTAATTAATTCCTCCTCGCTAAAATCTTTATTTTTCTTTAAACAATTTTCAATCTCTTGAAGTACAACTTCATCACAAATTCCAGAATATTTCTTATTTAGTTTAATTTTTTCAACAATCTTACTTTTCATTAATTATCTAATAAAAAAAACTATTTAAAACAATCGACGATAATTTAATAAGTTTAACAAACAAACAAAAAGTTTATAAACCCTTTTTTTTAAGTATAATTACTTAAAATTAATAATTTAATAAAATAAAATGGCACCAGATAAACCAACAATGAATGTTGTTTTTGTAGGTCATGTTGACCACGGAAAATCAACTTGTGTAGGGCAACTTATGTTTCAGTCAGGAACAATACCTGAACAAGAAATGAAAAAACTTAAAGAAGAAGCACAAAAGCAAGGTAAACCTGGTTTTGAATTTGCTTATGTTATGGATAAAATTAAAGAAGAAAGAGAAAGAGGAGTTACAATTGATTTAGCTTATCAAAAATTAATAACACCAAAAAGACAAATAACAATAATTGACGCACCAGGTCACAAAGACTTTGTAAAAAATATGATTACAGGTGCTTCACAAGCAGACGCTGCTTTCTTAACAATTGCAGCTAAAGAAGGAGTTCAACCTCAAACAAAAGAACACTTATGGTTATTAAGAACAATGGGTGTACAACAAATCGCAGTTTCAATTAACAAAATGGATACTGTAGATTACAAAGAAGATGCATTCAACAAAGCTAAAGAAGATGTTTCAGCTTTATTAAAAGGCGTTGGAATCGACCCTTCAAAAACAGTATTTTTAGCAGTTTCAGGATTAAAAGGAGACAACATTGGTAAAAAATCAGAAAACATGCCATGGTATAAAGGTCCTACAATTTTAGAACAATTAGACTTATTTGACGAACCTAAAAAACCAACAGACTTACCAATGAGAATGCCAGTTCAAGATGTTTATGATATTACCGGAATTGGAACTGTTCCAGTTGGAAAAATAGAAACAGGAATTATGAAAGTAGGGCAAAAAGTTATTGTTCTTCCAGGAAGAAGCGGAACAGGAGTTCAAGGAGAAGTTAAAACTATTGAAATGCACCATGAACAATTACAAGAAGCACTTTCAGGATTTAATGTTGGAATTAATATTAGAGGAGTAGGTAAAAAAGATATTGCAAGAGGAGATGTAATTGCAGACGCTGCTAAACCTCCAACAATGGCTGAAGAATTCACAGCACAAGTAGCAATAATCAATCACCCAACAGTTGTAGCTCAAGGATACACACCAGTATTTCATGTTCACACAGCACAAGTACCTTGCCAATTAGTTGAAATTGTTCACAAAATAGACCCAACATCAGGACAACCTATGGAAGGAAAAGTTGACTTCTTAAAAAACGGAGATGTTGCAATCTGTAGATTTAAACCAATGGGTAATTTAGTAATTGAAAAATCAGCAGATAATCCTCATATGGCAAGATTCGCAATAAGAGATGCTGGAGCAACTGTAGCTGCAGGTGTTTGCCAAGATTTAGTTCCAAAAAAGATTGGATAAAAATTTCCTAATTTTAAATTCTTAAAACTAAAATGATAATCAACTTCATCCTATATTTCTTGTATTTATTTTTTGATTAATATCTCAAATTAAAAAGAAACTAACAATTCAAAAAATATTTTCTAACACAACTTTATTTATATATTCTTTTTTTATTAAAACCAAATGGAAACAACAATCGATTTTGAAAGGCCTTTAGATTATGATGAAGTTAGAAAATGGGGACAATATCTACACATTCATTTTAAAGGAAAAGCAATAGTAAGATTAAAAAAAGAATCAATAGAAGAAATTGGAGAAAGAAATAAAGAAAGAAAAAATCTTAGTGAAGTCCCTATTTTTAATCTTTCCCCGAGTGATTTATTAGGAAGTTTAGAAAGAGTTAACCCCTACCAAATTGCAGTTTTTAATATGACTACTAACAAAAAAAGAAATCAATATAGCAAATTAGAATTTGAAACAACTATGAGTGGCCCTCCAGATGAAACAGTTATAGAAGAAGCCAGAGAATTAACTAGAAAGTATTTTAAAGACTATCCTACCCAAGATTAAAAAATTTAAAAAAAATTTCAAGCTTTTTTTAAAAGCTTAAAATAATAAAATTTAATTTAAAAAGAAAAAAAAGAAAAAAGATTAATCCTCGTCAAGGTCAAGTTCATCCAAACTTTCATCAAATTCGTCAGACATGTTTTCTCCCCTCATTTTTATTAACAAACCCATTGGATTTGGCAAGCAAAACAAACTTTGTTTTACACATCCGTATATCAAAAAAAGAGTATTTAAATATTTTCATAAAAAAAACATTATCCTCGAGAAAAACAAAATTTATAAACTAATAAACTCTTCTAAATGTGTTCCCAAACTTGCAGATTTCAAAACAGAAACTTTTATAAACTAACTTATTGTTGTTTTACTAATAAATTATTACATTAAGAAAAGATATCAACATTACTGATTATCAATTCACTATCACATTCCGGTTCACATTCAATTTCGGATACAAAAAGTAACAAAAAAATTGAAGTTTTCTTAGTGTTATTTAGAAAAACATGGCAAAAATTAGTCCATTATCAATAAAATATATAATACATGCAAAATTAAATGCAACAGGTGCAGTTGAAAAACCAGACATAATCGGAGCTATATTTGGACAAACAGAAGGACTCTTAGGCGACGAACTAGAAATGAGAGAACTTCAAAAAACAGGAAAAATAGGTAGAATTGAAGTAACTGCAAATTATGAAGATGGAAACACTTCTGGAGAAATTGAAGTTCCTTCTGCAATGGATAAAACTGAAACAACAATTTTAGCAGCAGCATTAGAAACAATTGAAAGAGTAGGCCCTAGCGACACAAAAATAACAGTTGAAGAAATAGAAGATGTAAGAGGAAGCAAAAGAGACTATATTTTAGAAAGAGCAAAAAAACTAATGGAAAAATTAGGAGACACAAAAAACAATCTAGATGAAATGACAAATGAAATACAAGATTCTAAAAAATTATCAAAAATACAATCATATGGAACTGAAAATCTTCCTTGTGGAGATATTTCTGGAGATGAATTAATAATTGTTGAAGGAAGAGCAGATGTAATTAACTTATTAAGAAATAATATAAAAAATGTAATTTCTATGAATGGAGCAAAACTCCCAAAAACAATAATTGAACTAACAAAAGAAAAACCAGATGTAACTCTTTTTGTAGACGGAGATAGAGGAGGAAATCTAATAATAAAAAATGTAGTAGACTCTGCTAAAATAGATTATATAACAATGGCTCCTGAAGGAAAAGAAGTAGAAGAACTAACAGGAAAAGAAATTCTTCAAGCATTAAGAAAAAAAGTGCCTACAAGTGAATACACTCAAAATTCAAAAACAAGAGGAGTAAAAAGATATGATAGAGAATCAAGAGTTGAAAAAGTTCCTGAAAAAAAAGAAATAAAAAAAATAACATCTGAAGAAAAAGAAAAAATAAAAGAAGAAATAGAAGAATTAATTGGAACAAAAGGTGCAATAATTTTCAATAAAAATTTAGAAAAAATAGAAAGAATACCAATTCAAAGATTAAGTTCAATTAGTTTAAATGAAGAACCTTACGTAATTGCAATTGATGGAACCGCAACTCCAAAAGTTATAGAAAATTGTGAAAGCATTGGATGCAACAATCTTATAGCAACAAATTTTGTAACAACAGACACTAGTATTAATTTAGTTAGTCTATAATTTTATTAAACTCTTCTAAAAAGTCCTAAATTATATTCTTTTTTAATCAATTCATACTCAGTTAAATTATTAAGATACCTTCCGCGATTTAAATCAAAAGTAATTAAATAATCTCCTGAATTAATTTCATTACTAGTTAAATCATTAATTTTAAAAACATCTCCTGGAGTGTATAAACTAAGATAAAAAAATAATCTCTGCCTAGAATCTCCATTATGCCCCCTGTCTCCTGAATAAATATACAATTTATCAATATCATTAAAAATATTTTGATTATCTTTCAAAATTTTAATCTCTAATTCATTAATTCTAGTCTCATTATGATGAATAATATTAATTATTGGAAAAATAAAAAATAAGATTACAATAGCTATAAATAAAATATCTTTAATTTTAAAATATTTTTTTAAATCAACAAAAAAATAAGAAAGAAAAAGACTGACTGCTGGATAAATCGGATTAAGATACCAAATTAATTTTCCTTTTGAAAAACTAAATAATAAAAAAACAACAATTATCCAAGACAATAAAAATTTAATTTCATTATTTATTTTTTCTTTTCTAATTAAATAATAAATAATGCCAATAATAAATAATGTTACAAATAATGGAATCATAGTCTTTAAAAAAAATTGAAAATAATAATTAAAATATCTTGGCTCAGATTGAATAGGATCAATCCCCCGATTTATAACATCAACCATTATCATTTTATATAAAAAACCTTTCTCTCTAATTAAACGAAGAATAAACCAAGGAGCAGTGATAATAAAAAATAAAACAATTGAATAAATAGTTTCTTTAATTAAAATGTTTTTAAAATTTTTTGTAATAATTAAAAAACAAAAACAAACAAGAATAGGTATAAATCCAATTACACTTTTTGTTAATACTGCAAAAGAAACAAATACACTAAATAAATACAAATATTCAACTTTTTTAAAATCACTATTATGAAACTTATAAAAAACAAATAAAGAACAAGTTATAAAAAAAACAAGAATTGAATCACAATCTCCAGTTCTCGCACCATGAACTCCAATAAAATATTTATTTGTTAACAACAACAGCGAAGCTATTACTCCAACATATCTGTTCCTTAAACTTTTACCAAAAAAATAAACTAAAATAATTGTTGCAACACCAAAAAATGCAGAAAAAAATCTTAAGGAAAATTCACTCACTCCAAAAATTAAAAAACTAATTCCAATAAACCAATTTGCAAGAGGAGGTTTCAAGTTATAGTAGTCAGGAACTCCTGCATATTTCATTACAATCCAGTCTCCTGAATCAATCATCTCCATTGCATTAACAGCATGCCTTGATTCATCCCATTCATGAACATCGCTTAAACCAAGATTATTAAAAATTATGAAAATAGAAAAAATCAAAATCAAAGCTAAGATTACTATATCTAAAAAATATTTATTCAACAATTCTCTTTTTATTTTCATTCAATTTCACCAATTCTTTTTTTTAACCTTATTAATTCATTAATATAATTAATTCCAGTATTAATTAATTTAACCCTCGAGTCTTTTACTCTTTTCTCTTTCCATTTAACAGGAATCTCTTTAATTTTATATTTATTTTTTTCAGCAATTAATAACAATTCACTATCAAAAAACCAGTTTTTATTTTTAATTTTAGGCAATATAAACTTTACAATCTTTTTATCAACTGCCTTAAATCCGCATTGAAAATCCTTGATTTTAGTCCTAAAAAATAATTTAACTAAAAAAATATAAATCTTTGATAAAATATATCTCTTAATAGTCCTCTGAATATCTGCTCCTTTAATATACCTAGAACCCACAACCAAATTATTACCTTTTAAAATATCTTCAAACATCAAAGGAAAACCATTAACATCTGTTGCTAAATCGCAATCACAATAAGAATACACCCTATAATCATCAAATTTCCTATCCATCCAAACTCGCTTTAACGCATTTCCTCGTCCTTTTTCCTTAATATCAAAAACCTCTACTTCACCATACTCTCTACTCAACATCCTTGCAATTTTCAATGTATCATCGTCTGAACCATTATTTGCAATAACAATTTTTAAATCATAATCATTATAATTCTTAAAAAAATAAACTAATTTATCAACAGAACTCTTCAAAATCTTTTCCTCATTATAAACAGGAATTACTAACAAAATTTTATTCACTTTTTCCATATAAATAATAATATTACTAATTTATATAAATATATTAACTCTCAAAACCTCTCAAGATTATAATACTCTTTAGTAGTAACAAAACTAAAGATTTAAAAACCTTATAAAACTATTTTTATAATAATAAAATGAAACCATTAATATCAAAAGTAGCATATGAATATGACTCCTCTAAAGGATTATATTTAGCAAGAACACTCTTATCTGATTATAGACTACAAAAAGGAGTTAGCCTCAGAGATTTAAAACCTATCTCATTATCTGATTCTAGACAATTCTTCATTCGTTTACCAGCAGATTTATCTGCAATAAAAAGATTATTTAGTAAATTAAAACCAACAGGTTTAATCTCAAGATTACCAACCCCTGAAGAATATGTAGATTTTGTAAGTAATAATTTTAGATGGAATGAATTCATAGAAAATCATCCTGAATTAAATCAAGGAAATAATCTTGAATTATTATATGATAAAGAAACAAAAGAATATTCAATAGGATGTGAAGGAGAAATAATGCAAGATGTAGATTCTTCAACAGATATTGAATTTGCAATATTTTTCAGAGAATTAATCGAGGAAAAAAATTAATATGAAAGTTGAAGAATTTGATTTAAAAGATTATTTAACCACATTAAATAGAAATCCAAATTTAAGAAGAGAATATTTTTCTCAACCTTATGGAAAAACCTTTAGTTTAGTTAATGGAGTTTTAGTAAAATTAGACCCAATAGATAAAGAAAGAATAGCAGACACTCTTAAAAGATTTAATAATTCAATAAATAATTTTTATTCTAACTATGAACTTTGTCCTCAAAATCTTAGACCTTCTGAACACTTTTTGTTTAGGTATAGAGTAAGATTAAGGGATGATAGCTTACATATCTGGTTTAGAACAAAATCTGAAAATGATTTAATTGATTCTTTTTTAGAATCTATTCAGGAATCAAATGTTTTAAGGCATAATTGTGAAACTGATGAACTTAAAGATAGATTAAGAAGTTTTTATGGGCCTCAATTTGAAGAAGCTTTAAAAAAATGTAGTCTTTTAGAAGATTTATTTGAAGAATTAAAATATGTAAAAAGAGGAATAAAAAAAGAATGGATAACCTCTGGATTATCAAATTTTTTCGATGCAGTTGGATTAATGGAACATAAAGGTTATGAACTTCGAGAGATTCTTAGAACAGCAGAAAATGTCTGTGTATACCCTAATAATCAATTTAATAGAATCATTTGGAACCAAGCAATAAGCACTTTAAGAAAATAAATCTTCTTAAAATCAGTTATTTAAATAATCTTCTAATGATTTTAATGAATCCTGATTAAATTGAGTAGGAGTCCTTTCAGAAGTCAATCTTGGAACATAATGTCCAGTTTTTGAATTTGCAATAACAATTATCCCGTCAGAAACTATATAAAATTCTATTTCTCCAGCACCCATTACTTCTCCACCATAAGAAAGGATTCCATGAGTTAATTCAGGCCCTATAATTGAAGGTTCTGCAATATATAAATCTCCAAATTCATCAATACTCCATATAAACTTTTTCCCTTGATAACTCCTTGCTAAAAGTTCTTCCTGAAGAAGTTCTAAGTTTTTAATTGGATGCCCCTCATTAAATATCTGTTCATTATTAACAAAATACCTCCTTGCATCATAATAATCTTCAACAGGATTTCCAGTGATTCTTTCTATATCTGCTAAAATTTCTGAATCATCAATATTTTTTTGATATTTTGGATATTTATCAGTTTCTAAATTTGGAGATAGTTCTTTTAATGTAAATTTCATTCTTGTTTCTGGAATGACAGCAGTAGCAGTAGCTGAAGCAGGAGGAGCTACAGGACATTTATTAGACCCAAACTTTACCCCAAAAGCTGAATCAAGATTTTCTACATTATAAATACTAGGTGCAAATTCCAAAACTCCAGGTTCACCTTCAAAAATTAATTCTAAATCATAAATCTTTGTTGGAACCTCAATTTTTTTACCTACTGCATCTTTTACTGTCATTACTCCATCTGATACCTTAATTCCATTTTTTTGAATAAACTCCTGAGCTAAAGGATCTTCAAGAACAAATTGTCCAGGTTCTGCAATATGAAGACCTACTTTTTTACCTTCTCTTTCAACAAATCCTATTCTAAGTCCTTGATGATGTCTTTTTGTAACACTTATTGCAATTAAATCTTTAGCACCCTTCTCAGGCCTAGCTTCATTAATATAATGTAAAAGAAGTTCATATAATAATTTATTATTTGAATCAACTATTCCAGATATACTCAATCCTTCCTCTCTTACAACTGATCCTGATAATCCTACTTCAACAACTTCAAGTTCAGGATTATTATATTTTAATCTTAATACTTGTTCATACATTTTAGAAGTATCACTTTTAAAAGCACTCAAAGTTTCAACAACTTGTCCAGTATTAGTTCTTCTAACAACAGTATAAACTTTTTCACCATTTTTAAATCCTGTAGACATTGATTCTTTAGCTCCTGCTACTAATGATTTAAAACCAACAAATTGTTTAGGAGTATCTGCTATATGATATGCAGGGTCACCATAAACTGTTTCAAGTAAAGCCCCTGCAGCCCCTCGTTGATCCTCTTGAATAGGTGCAAATTCCTTAACACCTCCTATTGAAGGCTTTTGATTATACATTGCTTTTGTTAATGCAAGGATATCATTTGCATAAGGATTATATCCATTAAAATCACCATACCTAAGTGAAATTAATTTAGATTTACCATCAACCCAACCAACTTCAAACATAGCTTTTTTAGAACCCTGAGGAATCTCCAAAGGAGTAGGATCTACTGCTCTTTTTATTGATGAAATTCTTCCTTGACAATCATATGCAAATTCATAATATCCATCAACACCCCTTTCTCCAAACGAAACAATATCTGTCTTAATTCTATCAACTATTTTGTTTAAATTTGATTGAGTAATCTTAAAAACATCTGCATCATTAATATTTAATTTAGTAGGATAATGAAGCTGTTCATATGTAACTAAAATTGGTTCAGGTGAATCAATAGTAACAACTTCTGCTTTTCTAACATCCCCAAGCACCTCAACTACTTTTCCTCTTAGGACTCTCCCATCTATATCTTCAAAAAGCACAAACTCACCAACTTGAGGTGCTCTTTCTAAAGGGATACTATATTTCAATTTAACTATTTCAGAAACAGGTGCCCATTCTCTAAAAATATCTCCTCCAGATTTAAATTCAAGTAAAAACTTTCCATTAAGTTCACCAACAACTGTCGCAAACTTACCTTCAAAAACTACAAAATCTCCAATCATTATTGTTAAAGGATTTTCACTTGGAGGAAGAGCCTCACCTACTGAAGATGGACAAATGCTTGACAAACATGGTTCAACAGGTTTAGGAACAATAACCCATTTACTTTTTTCAAGAGTTGAAATTAATCCCCTATATAAACCTGATAATTCATTAGGAATACCTAATGTTAAATGTTGAGGATCAATTACAATTGATTTCCCATTAAAACCTTCAAATAATACATTGACATGTTCTGGAAAACGATTAACACTAACCTTTCCATTTAATTTTCCTAAAGATATCATATCTTCAATCATTGCAACTAATAATGCACTTCTATGTCTACAAACTGCTCCACAAACATCTCCAACTCCTTCTTGAGGAAAGGTTTTGAAAAAACATCCTAATTTAATTTCATTACCAATATTTTGAGCATATATATTATTACAAGTAGTCAATTCACATTCTCCAACTGTTTGAAGAAGTTCAGGAGTTAATGGACTTTCAGGTCTTCCAATTGAACCTGCAATTCTTGCTGCTTCAGCAAGTGTTTCTTCCTGACCATGAGTTTCTGCAAAAGCTCTAATTTTATTAAAAACTTCAGCTACAAATGGATCTTTACTTGAATCAACAAGTATAAACTCTCCTATTGCTGTAGACCTATATACCTCTCTTATTGCACTATCTGTAAGTAATTCATCTGATAAAATCCAATTCTCACCCCAAATCATCAATTCATCATATTTAGATTTTCCAAACTTATTTTTAAATTTAGTTAAAAAATCTGCCTTTGTCATCTCTCCACTATTAACTTTTCCAAAATTATCAGATACAAATTTTATTAATTCAGAATCTTCATAAGTTACAGAATATTTTCCATTTATTCTCCCACTTTCTCCAGTATAAATTCCTAAATCTCCAATACCTGGAATTGAAGAAACCTCTAAAGGTATAAGTTGAGTATTTCCACTTGGAAGATAAAATCTAGCAACACCAACACTTGCTGCAGGAACACCTCCCACAGGAAGACGAACTGGTATCCAATCATTAGAATTCAAAGATAAATCACTTTCACCAACAAATCTAATTATTTGTCTAGGTTCTTGTGCAATTTTAGGTCTTACTTCATACCAAACACCATCACCAGCTCTTTCTACCTCAACAACATTATGATTTTCATATAATCTATCTACCATTCCTTTTCTTACTTTTTCACTTGCTCCTTCAACCAAATATTCTAAAGTTATTCCTGGTTCAGAAGATTTTCTATAATACATTTTAAATGATTTTAATCCTACAGTAACTCCTACTATTGTAGCAGCATCAACAAAACTTGATAAAGGTCCTCCAGGATCTAAATATTCTGCACCATAATGTAATCCTTCACCAATAGCTATCATCCCTGCTATAGCTCCAACACCTAACCAATTTGCAGAAGCTAATGCTGTAATTAAATGAACCCCTCCAAAAGGAATTCCCACAATTGCTGCACTTAATACAAACTTTTGAGCAATTAAACTAGGAGTAACTTGTTTAGACATAATATAATCAATTTGCTCTTTATTTGTAACTCTATGATAAACTGCACTAGTTACAACTCCCTCGCTATTAGGTAAAAATGCAAAATTCTTTATTGAATACTCTTCTTTTATTAATGCTCGAGCATCATCTAATCTCAAAGCAAAAAGTACTGAAGAAGTTAATTCATCTAAATAAGGATCAGATTCATCTAAGTCATTAACCTTTGCGATGATATGCTTTTTACCATCAGTATTAAGATTATCAAACTCTTTTAAATCATAACCACTCATTAAAATTTCTTCCAAAGTCCTAAGCCCTATCTTTAATGACATAAGCTTAGCCCTTTCAATATCATCACTGCTTGCTTTTGTTTCATCAGGATCAACATCACAAAACATATCTCCTACATTAGTATTCCACATTCTAAGTTGCATTGTCGAGAAATATTTTGCAGTCTTAGCTTTTTCAAAAGCATAATCATAATTTAATTCTTTAAACCCATTATCCAAAGCAGTCTCCATCATTTCTAAAATCTTAATCTTTTGCATTTGAATTCTTGTATTAAGAATCTTTTCATAATTTTCACCAACTATTATTCCTTCAATTCCTTCTGAATTAGAAGCAGTATCTCTTGCTCTTTTTGAATATTCCATCATTAAATTAACAGAAGATAAATCATCAGGCATTCTTTCATAAGGTTCTAATTCATTATTTTCATCATACCTATATCCAAGATGTTTCTCCATCCCATATAAATTAGGATATTTCATTGCAATATTAGATAACATAAGATAAATTTTTGAAATATCTGCCTGAGGTAATAGCATTATATCATTATAAAAATCAATAGCCACATTTAAATTAGCAGCTTCATCATTACTACAATCAATACAAACACCATTACTTCTTAAAATTTCTCTTAACATAAGCACACTTACTAAATGTTTTTGAACTTCTGATTCATCTAAAAGAGTAGTTGGCTTAGCTACATCTGAACCATAATAAGTAGAACCATAATTAGTATTCCAAACATCCCATTCATCTACTTTAGACTTATAATAAGTTTGTAAATCAGTTATTAAATCATTTATAGTAGTTTCTTCGCCATAAAAATTTACACTTGGAATATCATTACAATCCAAATCCATCACCATTGCATTCAACAACAAAAATCTTTTCTCAATAATTTCTTCATTCAAAGTAGGACTAGGTTCTACATCAAGATCTTCAATTTCCATTAATTCTATCTCTTCAGCAAGATTATCTAAAATTAACTGAGTTTTATCACAATCAATATTAACTTTATTAGAGACACTAATTGTTTCAAATTGAGGATCTAAATAACAATCACCTCCACTATCTCCTAATCCTGTTCCTTTAGCACATTTTTTCCTACAATCTTCTCCTGTACAAATGCTAGGACTAATGCAACTCCAATCATTTGAATCAAAAATTTCAAAACCTTCAGGTATACATGAACTTCCTGGTAAAACATATGAATCATCAAATCTACAACTAAGTTCTTCTTTAGTCCAAACTTCTTTAAATAAAGAGGATATATCAGAATTCCATCCTTCAGAACCCCACCCTTCAACAATTGAACAAGTATCTCCTCCAATATCACACATTCCACATTCACCACAATTCCCATTAGGTGCTAAAACAGGTTCAGCATATTCACAAAATCCTAATTTACAAACACCATATTTAACAATTATCTTATTACCATTAGCACAAGAATATAAGTCAGGACAACCTCCATCAATTCTTTCTCCACAAACAACATTTCCTCCACAACCATCATCATAAACCCCACATTCAATATCTCCTTCATAATTCAAACCTTTCACACCCAATAAATTAGTATGAAGATAAGAATATTTGTCATATAAATCATTTTCAAGTTCTTGCCATGATAAATGATAACGAGATTTACAAACATATTCTTCTGTTAATTTAGAACACCCACAACTTTCATCTGTTAAACCTTTTGTACAAATAACATCATAATCAACAAACTCACAATCAGGATATTTTTTAGAATCAAGCCCATTTGCACATATACAATTTCCATAAATATCTTCAACTTGCCCTTCAGGACACTGGCATAATCCTGATTCAGAATTTAATTCAAAATCTTCACGACATAAACAATTCAAATCCCCATTTTCATTTATTAATCTTGCTTTAGAATCCTTACATTTATAATAACCATATTCATTTTCTTTTAAAAAATTAGGAAGTAAACAAGGTCCTTCAATCTCAACCAAATCCCCATCTTCATTTAATTCAAAATTAATAGAAGGAGATTTTCCATCTGAACAACTACAACTTTCACCAAAAAAAGTATCTTTTTCAATATAATTAAAATTACATTTATTACAATCTCCTTCAATACACTCCCCACCAATACATTCATCTATTTTACATCTATAATCTTCATCACAATAATATCCAAATCCACAATTATCTTCCTCAGGCATACATTCAAATTCACAATATCCTCCATTACATATTTTTCCATAATCACATTCAAAATCATCAACACATTCAATTACAGGTTTTTCAACAGGAACAACAACACATTTACCTAACTGACAAACTTGTCCATTAGAACATTGACTATCAAAATCACATTGTCTGCAAGTACAACAATCAGTATTAGTACCACTAACTTGTTCAGAAAAATCAAATTCACAATTTGAATTTAAATCATAAAATGTTTTAGTAATATCATACCCAGTAACAGGTTCAACATTAGCAGGAGGATTATCTGGATCAAATTGATCTGCTTCACTAGAAGAACCAGACCTAGTAAAAAGATTTGGAATAGGACAAGTAGAACTAACTTCATTCTCAGGTTTATTACAATATAAATCACTATTAATCTCTAATGCTTGTTCATCAGATAAATCTATTTTTGTAATATATGAAATAGCGCCTCCCTTACACATCATATTTCCTTCACCAGTATCTCTACATCCACCAAAATATTGCTCAATAAAATCATAAGACGAAATTCTTCCAAAAGAACTATAAGGAGCAGGGTCACAAAAATAAACTAAACTCTCTTTACTAAAACAATCATCATTATTTTCACAAGTTTTATGCATACATCTACCTTCAAAACAAATTGCAAATCCAACAGGAACATCATATTTATTAGAACATTCTAAATCACTAGAACATTCATCATCAACACAAGTAAACGTAGATTTATCACAATATTGTGCAACAGGACACTCATAATCTCTAATACATTCAAACCACAGAGGTTTAATTTCATCACCAGTTGCACAAGTAGTATATTCTAATTTACAATCTTTACATCCATCATGAACTCCATTATTCCCATCATCACATTCTTCCCCAGGTTCAAGAATACCATTTCCACATAAAGTAGATTTACATGCTGAAGAACAAAAAAAAGTATTTTTATTTTGTCCAACCATATTTCTTCCATTATCACAATCTTCACCTCCATCAATCATGCCATTTCCACATAAAGGATTTTCAACAGTACATACTGCAGAACATCCATCTCCATCAATAAGATTCCCATCATCACAAAACTCTCCAGTTATTGTGTATCCATCGGATTCATAACCAATAACTTCTACTTTTCCATTTCCACAAAAAGTTTCCCAAAAACAATTACTAGAACAACCATCTCCATCCTCAGTATTCCCATCATCACATGTTTCAGCAGGATACCTAATCTTACCATCACCACAAGTAGTAGTGCAATCACGATTACAACCATGATATACATCCATTGGATCACAATTTTCACCTAATCCTTCTTGAACATAACCATCACCACAATATTCATTTTTACATTCACTTGAACATCCATCTTCATCAACATTATTTCCATCATCACATTCTTCATAAAGATAAAGAGCTCCATTATCTATATCAACAGGATTTAAATTATACTGAACATAACCATCACCACAATATTCATTTTTACAATTACTAGAACATTCATCAGAACTCACATCATTACCATCATCACATTCTTCACCCTCATCAATTATTGAATTACCACATAAAAAACTTTCAACAACAGGAAATCTACAATTACTAAAACATCCATCTTCTTCAATATTATTTCCATCATCACATTCTTCATTTCCTTCAACTATTCCATTTCCACAAATACTTCCTAAAACAATTAATTCATCTTCTCTACATATTCCTTCAATGCAAGAAAATCCTTCAGAACAAAAACCATCTAACTCACAATCAATTACATTTACTAAAGGATTATTATCATCTATATCATAATCATTAAAAGAGGTTCCTTCTAAAGGAATATCTCCAACACAAAAAATATCCCAAATATAAAAACCATATCCATCCCCATCATTATCAAAATATAATTCAACATTTTTAAAAACAGTTCTATCCGCATCATTACAATCAGTATTATCTTCAACATATCCTACTGGAACAACACAACTTGTAATAACATAATTTTTATCACCATATCCATCTCCATCAATATCCCTATAATAAGAATTTTTCACTCCATCATCAACACCATTAGAACAATCATTATCAATCTCATCACAAACCTCCACAGCTTCAGGGTTTACATTAATGTTATTATCATTACAATCTCCTCCAATTAAAACATAATTATCTCCTCCACAACTAAAATCTCCAGAAACTGTATTACCATATCCATCTTCATCATTATCTAAATAAAAAAATGATCTAAGATTTTCATCAACAGAACTATCACAATCATCATCAACATTATTACAAACCTCAATAGCTCCTGGATAAACATCAATATTATTATCATTACAATCTTTTTGATTTCCATCGTCTCCTACTTCTCCTAAATCACAACCATCATATCCATCAAAATCATTATCAACACAACTACTTTCAATACAAACTCCTACATCACAACCATTATCACAAGCTCTAACAAAATTCTCAAAAATATTTTCAGTACATTTAAAATTCACACAACTATAATCATGTAAATCTCTGTAAACACTTGAATCAACACAATAATTTTCAGAATAATAATCTACAGAACAACTACTATCACTTAAACAAAAACCCTGACAATTTTCATTAATAATTCCATCGCAATTATTATCTTCAGAATCATCACAATTTTCTATTGCTCCTGGATAAATATTTGCATTACCATCATTACAATCAACAACATATCCATCATCTCCCACCTCCCCAATATTACAATTATCACGCCCATCAAAATCTAAATCCCAACAATAACTCACAAGAGAATCATCACTACTACTTGATGAATAACTGCTAGAGTAATCTGAATAACTGCTAGAGTAATCTGAATAACTGCTTGAATAGTCTGAATAACTGCTAGAGTAATAATCACTTGATGAATAACTGCTTGAATAGTCTGAATAACTGCTTGAATAGTCTGAATAACTGCTAGAGTAATAATCACTTGATGAATAACTGCTTGAATAGTCTGAATAACTGCTAGAATTATAACTTCCAATCTCACTATTGTTTATATTATTGTTAGAATCATTAGCATACCATCTATAACTATAATTTCCAACTGACAGATCACTTAAAGTAACATTGTAAATATTAGCAGTAATATTACTAGCTGTATAATTTGTTCCATTAAATTCTAACCATACACTTGCTACATCTGTATTATCTGTAACAGTTGCATTAAATTCATAACTGGCTCCGTTAACATAAGTTACAGGTTCTGATGGATTTTCAACTAGATTTGTTACATCTGGATTAGTTAAATCTGAACTGCTCACATTAACAAAAATAATACTTGAATTCAAATTCCCTAAGGTATCATTTACTGATACATTAATCCAGTAAATTCCAATGCTTAAATCTGAACTATTTGTTAAAACTCCTGTTGTTATGTTAATTAAAAAAACAGAACTCCAGTTAATAGAATAACTTTCAACACCAACTCCATCATCACTTGCATTAATATCATAAGACAAGCTTTGATTATTATAAATTGAAATATTAGAAATATCAGTGAAATATGGAGGAGAATTATCAATTCTAAAACTAATAGAACTTGAATTTTCATTTCTAGCTGTATCATTTATCCAGATTGTAACATTATGCTGCCCTTCACTCCATACAATACTCGTTAAATTATCTCCACAAGTTATTGTTGTGTTAACAGAATATGTATCATTTGAATACCAGCAACTTCCAACATTATCATCAGAATAAGTATAATTCACATTAATTCCACTATTAGTTGTATTTGTATTATTTGAAGGATAAATAATATTAATTAAAGGATAAATTGTATCTTTGAAAAATGTAACACTTGAAGAATTTTTATTTCCAGAACTATCGTTGCAATAAACAGTCCATGTATTGCTTCCCTCAATACTAATTAATCCAGTCCAGTTTGTTCCTGCTGAAACAGAAGTTGAGTTCCAAGTTCCAGATGAATTGGACCACCAGCAGTATCCTGCGCCTCCAGCATCAGAATAAGTATAATTAAGATTGCTGACATTAATGTTATAGGTTTGGTTAAGGGGATATGTTATGGAGATTGAGGGAGGGGTGGAGTCAGAAGATATCTGCCAATCTAAAATAGGAAAATCAATCCCATCATTTGCATTACTCCAAGGGGGATAACTCCAATTAGTCATTGGAGGCTCATCAACATCATAAAAGTATGATTGGTTGTTTTGGATTGCGGTGCAGTCTTCACCAGCCCCTGCTACTCCTACACATTTCCCAGGATTTATAGAATGATTATTATAGTAAGAAGTATAAACAAAGCCCCCATAACCATTATCACCTACTAATCCTCCCGAACTAGAACCTCCAATCACATTTCCAGTTGCAAAAGAATTTGATACAGATCCTGAGGATATTCTTGCTACTAAACCCGCAGCATAATTACTGGTTCCACCACTAACATTTATATTCCCTGTTGCATATGAATTATTTACAACACCCTCTAACATAGCACTTAATCCTCCTCCATAAACTAATACTCCACTACCATATACATTTACATCTACTTTTGCATAAGAATCAAAAATATCACCTGCACTGCCTACCAATCCTCCAGCATTATTATTTGTAGCATTTACGGTTCCTGAAGAGTAAGACTTATTGATGGTCCCTGTAAGTGAATCTCCAGCTAAAGAACCAACTTGATTGCTTCCTATTACAGAAACATTAATTAATCCTAAGTTTCTTAAGGTTCCATCAATTTCTCCGAATAAACCAATATAGTTTTCATCTGAACGATTTATAAATAAAAATGAAATGGTTTTATTATTTCCATCAAAACTCCCTTTAAATTGTGAGGTATTGTTCCCAATAGGTTCCCATCCTAAACCAGAGGTCCAATTAGGACAAGCCCCTCCATCATTATTAAAATCGATATCGTTCATTAAGATATAATAAGCAGTTAGATTATCTCTTGTTTCATTTAAAAGAGCGCAGTTAGTAATTTGATAAGGATCTGAAGAAGTCCCACTTCCAGAACCACTAAAAGCAGATATTTGAAAAATAAATAAAAAAAATATTATTAAAATATAGATAACCAATAATTTCTTTTTGTAGAATTTCAATATTTTTAAAAATTTATTAAAAAGATTTATCTTTTTTTGTTTAGGACCTGAAATAAATTTTGTTATAACTTTTCCATTTTCCCTATAGCTTTTGTAGTAATAAGGTCCATAAACTTTTCCGTTTCTTTTAATGTATTTTTTATACACCATCTTTTATTTTTTGTATGGTAACAACTATATTCATTTGTTACTTACATATGGATTTTTAAAGAAAACTAGATTTAAATAACTATTTGGTTAAGGAAAGATTAATGAAATCTAAGATTTTTAAACCCTTTTAAATTTAAGGGTTTAAAAAATTATATCCCATAAGAAAAGATTATTTCTGAATTTGAGAATCATAATACCTAAAAATTTCCGTTATTCTTTTTTCATCCCCTTCCTTATAATCTCCCAATATACTAACTCGGTCTGCAGATCTAATAACCTGTCTGGTATTTTCATAAATCCAATTTTGTTCCGAGTCTCTAGCTGCTAAAACCCCTCCGTAAAGATTCCCTTCGGGAAATTGAATTTTAGTTTTTCCTTCATGAATTCTATCAAGAATTCTTTCTTTTTGCCAAACACCATGAGGATCATCAATTACTTCTACTCTTATGAGAATATTTGGATCAAATTGCATTGTTTTTGTATTAAATCTCAAAACTTCTAGAACTAGTCTTGAAGGAATTTCTCTTTCATAAATAGGGGATATTTCATCAGGGCCCATGGATTCCCTTATCCCTCCCTCAGATTCTCCAACAGGCAATAATTCTCCATCTCCAGGAATATAAACTTTCTTTTGTACTAAACAAACCACGGGTTTTTCACTTTCATAAAATTTTCTATGGCTATAGGAATCAATTTGTTTAGAAAGTATATTTTCAAGATTATCTCTATTTAAAACTAATAATGAAGTCAAACCCCCAACAACCCCCACCCCAACTAGCCCTAATAATCCTTTTTTCCAAGGGGACATTTTTCTCCTTGTTTCTCTGCTCTCGCTTTGCTTATATTTTCCGTCATCCATAAATCTATAATTATTGGAGCTTTTTTAAAGATTTCGATGACTTTTAATTTGATTTTAACTACTTGTTAGCCCAAACAAATAAGCCAATAACTTCTAAAAATCATTTGCAAGAACCTCGAACAGTTCTAAATTAATCTTGCCTTCTTGTTCTAGCTTTCTTAATTTTTGAACAGATTTTGTTGCTTCATCAAGATGTTTTTTTCCTGATGAAGAAATAAACAAATTAAATTCAGTTAATTCCCATAATTTCATTTTGTAATATTACCTATGAGACCTTAAATCTTCAACCTTGACCTCACATCTCACTTAATATAACTTCTATTTTTTCAACAATTGCTTTTGATTTTTGCATAAGTTCAGTTAATAATACTTTATTTACCTCTGTTTTTGTCCCATATTGAAACTCTTCTCTTAATGATTTAGCATCTTTAGCTCTCATTTGTTCTGTTGTTCTTATAAATGCTAAATCTTCTATGCTTAGATTAATTTCTTGGGATTCAATTAAAAATTCAACAGCATTAATTGTACATTCATGATTCTTTGACTCAAATCCTTTTTTGAATAAAATCGCTAAAAGAGCATGATACATTGCATAATAAGATTGTGAAACAGCCCAATCTTCAAAATTTCCCTTAACATTATAATCAGCTGCTTTTAAATTATGCTTTGCTTTTTCAATATGCTCTTTAGAAAGCTTGTTATTTGGAGAAATTTTTTTCATTCTCTTTTCATTTGCAAGGCACCAGTCTAATTTTGTTTTACTGCTTGGTATTTTTTGCATCTTTTAATATCTCCAAAAATAAAGATTCCCCTTTTAATATAATTCCTGTTTTTATGATATTTAAAATTACCTCTTTTTTGTTTTTTATTTCTTTAATTAAATCCTCTTTTTTTAAAACTAAAGGAACAATTGGCTTAGTCCTTATTTTAGATAGATTTAAGCAAAATTTAGTGGTTTCTTTTGCTTTATCTGTTATAAATAAAACATCAACATCATTAAAATCTTTCTTGTTTAATACAGAACCAAATAATATGATTAATTCTGCATGCTCAAAGTTCTGTATTTCATCACTATATATCTTAGAATATCCCTTTAAATTCCTTTTTTCTTCTAATAAAAGAATTTCAGACCACTTTATAGTTTCTTGATTCTCTAAATTAATTTTATAAAATTTTGCATTTCCTAAACTCTCAGATGAAACTATATTATTTCTTTCCAATTCTTTTAATATTTTAAAAGCACTTCCTACACTAATATTTAATTTTTTAGAGATCTGGTTAATATTAACAAGCTCTAAATTCCTTAATAAGTATAATATTATTTTTTTAGTATTTTTTGGTATCATTTTATATTTTCACTAAAAGTGAATAATTATTCATTATTAATGAATGTTTATAAATCTTTCTGTTTCTTTTTTTATTAATATTTTAATTTACTAATTAATTTTTATTTGTCAAGCATACTTTTGCAAAGTGCTATTACTGTTGATGGCTAAAATTCCTGAAACATTAAAATTCAATTAGATAAAGCTTTGAACTATAAAATCTTAATAAGAAGCAAGGTGGCTTTTTTTAGTGTTTTTGGCTGCCTTTCACAATTTTGTTAATCCAGCTTTTAGCATATCTTTTATCTGTTGCAGGTCCTAATTTTGCATATTTAGGAGTTATTCCCTTGTTTGTCACAACAAAAAACCAATTTTTTCCATAGGTTTTGTTAAGCAGAGCAACTTTTTTCTCTAGTAATTTTTTATGATAAATAAATGATTTTCCAGTTTCAATCTCTATTGCATAAACTTTATCATTAATTTTAAAAACAATATCTGGGTTTTTTGTTTCATATAATTTTATTTTGTCTGTAAACTTTTTCAAATAATTAAAAATATCATAAGTTAAAAAACAATGAGGCAGACTTTCATTATATCTTGGCTTAATTAGATATTTTTCAATTTTTTCAGAACAAATACTTTTTGCTTCAAATTCTTTATAACCTTTTGTTTTTAAATAAGTGATATCATTTTCAGAGAGGTTATTTGTTTTAAAAAATCCATTATTATCCTCAATAACAATATTTATTGATTTTTGTTTTCCTGAAAGACTTTTAATCTTATCCTTTTTCCTTGTTTCATTTTTATTATTTTCTAAAATCTCATCTGCATTTGTTGTTATTATATCATGCTCTTTTTCAGATGCTATTATTTTGATTGGAGAATGCTCATCTTCAATTATTAATATTCCTTCTCCAATCATTGACGTTAAAAGAGAAGTTCTCTCAGAATTGCTTAAATAAAATGTTTTTTGAATGTCATCTATTACAGCTGGCTTTTGTTTTAATAATAAAGTATAAGAGGAGTTAGCAAGAACAGATCTTCCAGCTTTAGAATTTAACATATCTTCAACTTCCTGGTTTATTAAAAATAATCCTAAATTAAATTTTCTGCAGGTTTTTACAATCTCAAAAATATAAGAAGCATCTTCTGTTCTAGAAAGCAATGACCAAGCTTCATCAATAACAAGTAATTTTCTTTCAATATTCTCTCTCATTTTTGTGTAAACATAATCTAAAATAAGAAACATCATTGTAGGCTTTACTTGCTTTGGCAAGTTTCCAATATCTAAACATATAAAGTTATTATTAAAGTTTATTTCTGTATGCCTGTTCAAAAAAGAAAAGACACCATTTACATATAAATTTAATCTGTTTATTAGGCTTCTAATAGATGTTTTTTCTAAACTAGTTGCTCTTTTTTCTATTTTTTTAAGAATATCTAAGACATCTTCTAAAATTGGAGGTTTATTATTCCAGGATTCTTTATCATTCATATAAATTCCCTTTCTTTCATAGCTTTCAGTTAATGCTCTATCAATAAATGATTTTTGAGGTTCTGAAAGCTCCCCAAGCATTATAGGCATTAAGTCCATTAAAGCTAATCTTTTTTCAGGATAATTATGCCCCATTAAATCCAACGGATTAATAATAGTTTTAGAATCTCTTGATAAATCAATTCTCTGCCCTTTAAATTTTTTAACTAAATCTTTATATTCTCCTTGCGGATCAATAACAATTACTCTTGTTCCATTAATAAGATATCTTGAAATAAATAGTTTAGATAAATAACTTTTTCCAGCACCAGAAGCAGCTAAACAAATGCCATTTGCATTTGAAAGCTTGAATATATCTCTTATTATTGGAATCTTATTTTTTCCTAAACCAAACCAGATTCCTGTTTCATCAAATTTAAAAAATTGAGATGTAAAAGGAAAAAATGCAGAAAGAGCAGAAGTTGTTATATTTCTACTTATATTAATATCATTTTCACAAAGAGGTAAGCAGGATTTATATCCCTGAATCATCCTAAACTGCGTTTGTCTTGGAATTATCAACATAGAATTTAGTTCAGATTCTATTTTTCTTGTTAATAAATCCAGCTCTTGTTTTGTTTCTGCACAACAATCTATATATAAACTAACATGAAAAAGTTTTTCTTTTCCTTTTTGCAAATTTTCTAAAGTTTTACGAGTGTCTTTATATTTAATTTCTAAACTAGGATTTAACTGACCCTTAATCCTAGCAGAATATAAATCTGCTCTTTGTTTCTGAAGCTCTTTATTTATTGTTATTAAAGTTGTTTCAACATTTGATGGATTAATCACTAATGAAAAATTAAAATTTCCTGGACTGCTTATTAACTTATCTAAAAATCCCGTTTCAACTGTTCTTGGATAACCATAAGCATAGATAATTTTATGAAATTTATCATCAACTTGAACATAATCAATTGAATTCTTTATTAATCTTGGCAATAAAGAGATATTTTCATGGGAATTAAATAACTGAGTAAAAAGATTAAAAATTTCTTTATTATTTAATCTAAATGTTTTTAAGTTTAAACTGTTTAAGCGATCTTCACAAATTTTTATTTGAATTTCAATATCAGTTGTTTCAGGAATGATAATATAAAAATTTCTATTTAATACTTTATTTTTATGAATAATATTTTCCATATGCTTCTTATATTCTTTGAAAATTTCACTTGAATCTTTATTTTTAATTCTTTTTTCTAGAACCTTTAAATATTTTTCAAGTGAAAGAGTTTCAGTTGTCATAAAGATTTGAATCGGAAAATCCAAAGAATTAAGCAATCTCTGGAATAATAAAGTGATTGCTTCTTGCTCTTTTTCAGGTTTAATTTGAAAATTAAGAGACTCTATTTTTAAAATTGCTAGTTTCTTGTCTTTAGTAAATAAAAAATCATCTTTTATTTGTTTTATTCCAAATAATTTTTGCATTTGCATTTGAGAATTAATTATTCTATATCTATACCATATAAACCAATCTTTCAGATGTTTTTTAAAATCCAAAAACATGAAACCAACTGCTAATGTGCATGGAAAGATTGCTAAGAAAACCCTTGCATAAAGATTTATGTTTAATCTAAATAATATTAAAAAAGCAATTGGAAAAAATAAAAAAGCATAAGCTAATTGTTCAAATGTTAGTCCAAAGACTATTTTTTCTTTATATTCTAGTTGTTGAGGTATTTCATACATTTTTATACTGCAGCTGCAACAGTTGAGACAACTGTAACTACTTTTGTAACAGGTTTTAATATACTCAGTGCTGCTTTTATTAAAACAAAAAGCAGAATTATCAAAGTTCCAAAAATAATAATGTCTAAAGAACCAATCATAACTAAAATTTTATAGTGTTTAAATATACTAAGTTCAATAATTTTTGAAGAAGCCAAAAAAACAATTGAATAAAAAAACGGAATAAATATTAAAGCCCCTAATGTATATAAAATAAATTTTCCAAAGCTTTGTAAAAAAGGGATATAATAAAAAAATATTCCAAAAACAAATAATAAGACTCCTGCTGAAACTGCAATGTATCTAATAATAAGGATTAAAATTACAATAATTAGATGGATTAGGTATAATCCTAAAAGTAGAAGTTCCAATGCAAATGAAGTAAAACTATCAAATGTTAACTTAAAAAATTCATCTCCTGTTAAATCTAACATGGTCTTTGTTAATGCTCCTGAAAGGTCTAATAACACTGAATATAAAATAAAACTGCTTTGTATTAAAATCATCATTATAATAATGTTTCTTAATGAGGATTTTGCATTTTCCCTGTCCTGAGGAGATTCACCAGAAAGCATGAATTTTAAACCAATATAAACCAGAATCAATCCATAAAACATTGAAATAATATAAATTATTATTGACCAAGGTTCAGAAAATAAGGAGATTTTTACAGGTTCTGATAAAAACTTTTCAATTAAATTTAATAAAGGTTTAATTGCTGTGTTAATAAGATCAAGAATAAATTCAAATAAAAATTCAACTACACATTCTCCAATGTTGGTTATACTACAACCCATTTATCTAACTCCCTAAAATTAATTTAACAACAAATGGTGCAGCCCAAATAACCATCAGACCAATAATAACATACATTACCATGCTTTTTGCTTTTTCACGCTTTCCAGGATCTGATCCACTAGTGATATATGTTATTCCTGCAAATAACATCATTAAGCCTGCAATAAGAGTTGCTGCATACTTAACAAGGCTATAAATTGTTTCTAAAGGTTTTAGGATATCTTCAAAATCATTATTTGTTGCTGCACTTACTAAATTTATATTAGCTATCAAAAGCAAGATAATTAATCCAAAAATTATTCTAAATCTTTTAAGTTGTTTTTGTGCCATTTTATTACCTCCTTTAAATCATTGTATTTTGGATATTTGTTAATTAAAACAGAAAAACAAGTAACACAAATCTCAGCTTCTTTTGCAACAAGTTCTTTTCCACAAATTATGCAAAATTTAATTTTCATGAAAAAGAGATATAAACAACCTATAAATAGAGCAAGGGAGAAAAAATTCATAGAAATTTTTCTATGAATTATTCTATGTTTTTTTCTATGAAAAATTCTACGCCTGTATATTTAAGAAATAATTAGGTAAGAATTCTATGAAATTAAAAATTAACAAAATTCATTGCATTGATGTTCTAGAAGGATTGAAAAAACTTCCTAATGATTCTATTGATTGCATTGTTACAAGTCCTCCTTATTGGAATCTAAGAAATTATGATATTAAAAATCAGATTGGTTTAGAACAAAATCCTCAGGATTTTATAGACAAAATAGTTGAAATTATGAAAGAATGTAAAAGAGTAATAAAGCCCACTGGAACTATCTGGTTAAATCTGGGAGATTCTTATTATAAAAGTAAAAAAGATGTAAGATCAAATTGGTTTAAACATAAACAAAGATTATTGATCCCTTTTAGAATTGCAATAAAATGTCAAAATGAATTAGACTTGATTCTTAGAAATGATATTACATGGGTTAAACATGTTTGGAATTATAAAACCAAAAAATCAATTGGTAATTCGATGCCAATAGGGGTAAAAGACAGATTAAACACAACCTCAGAATCATTATTCTTTTTTGTAAAATCTCAAAGATATTATTTTAACTTAGATTCAGTAAGAATACCTTATCGTGGAAAAATAGGAGCTAATCCCATAGGAAAAAATCCTGGAGATTGCATTATGTTTCCATTAGAACCAAATAGAGAGAAACATATAGCTATGTTTCCTCAAACCTTGCCTGAATTTTGCATTAAAGCAGGATGTCCAAAAAATGGAATTGTTCTCGATCCATTCATAGGATCAGGAACAACAGCAATTGTTGCTAAAAAATTAAACAGGAATTTTATTGGATTTGATTTGAATAAAAATTATATTAAAATTGCAAATAGGAGGATTTCTCAAATTAACAATGGAAACTGAAATGTATTCTGATATTGGCGAAGAGATAATTTTCAAATTAAAAGAAATTATTACTAAACTTGATAAAATTATTAAGGATAATGAAGAAAAATGCAAGGATTTACATTTGGCTAGATAGTGAACTTAAGGAAAGATTAATTAAAGAAGCTCAAGAAAATAATATTTCTGTTTGTGAATTATGTAGGAATAAACTTAAACAAAATCTTCAGTTAGATAGAATTGAATTAAAATTAGACAATCTAACTAAATCTATTCTTAAGAATAGAGGTCTTTTTAAAGCAAAGAGATTTAATGATTCTATAACATCAAATAAAAAATGATGCTCATTGATTCTGCCAGAATAGGCTAGATTTCGGTCGGGGCATTTATTAAATTGTTTAAATCCAATAGGTATTTATATTTGTTATTCTTTAAGATATTATAAAATGGAAATAAAAACATTACTTATTTTTATAATTATTCTATTATTGCTTGGTATTTTAGATTTTTTATGGTTAGGGATTTTTGCAAAAAAGTTTTATGTTAAAGAACTTGGAGAAATGGCTAAAAGTCCTTTTAATATTTATTCTGCAATTATTGTTTATTTATTTTTGGCTTTAGGTATTTTTATCTTTGTCTTAAATAATAATTTTGTAAAAAATCCTTTAACTGCATTGTTAATCGGAGCCTTATTTGGAATAATTGTTTATGGGGTTTATGATTTAACAAATTTTACTACTTTGCAAAATTATTCATTAAAGTTGACAATTATAGATACTTTTTGGGGAGGATTTATTTGTGGAGTTGTTTCATTTTTAACTAAATATTTTTCC
>Ga0265595_1000748_pt1 | contig 27325 bp, 27 predicted proteins | sample saktaG_15_FD_190148 | JGI IMG/M metagenome (GOLD analysis project Ga0265595, IMG submission 190148) | Saline water microbial communities from Sakinaw Lake, British Columbia, Canada - sak_2013_06_06_50m | ecosystem: Environmental > Aquatic > Non-marine Saline and Alkaline > Saline ...
TCCTCAGCACCGCCATTTTCGAGCAGGTGCCGCTATCCCAACTACTTACAGAGAATGCACCGCAGAACGAAAACGGCGTCTTTCCTAACCAACTGAAACTATTCGACTTATAACCGGACAGTAGTGGATGCCGACCAACACATGGTCTGACCGCGTTACGTCGTAGCCGACGGAGAAGACACGTCGCGTCGGGTTCGGGTTCACCGACAGAGAGCTGTGGCGCGGAAACTCCATCCAAGGCTCAGTGACGCTCACCGCATCCCCAATCCGCTGGGCGCTCAAACCAACACTATCGCCTGCGTATGAACGTCCCCACACGACGATCGCGCCGCCGCGCGCATCAGTAGCCACACTGGGGCTTGACTGCCGGCCACTGTCTACGGCGACACCGAAGCCGGAGGCACCCCACAGAAGCTGCCCCGCAGAATCTACCCGCTGAGCGTAGACGTCCCAACTCGCGGTCGAGTCCGAATACATCGGCCACGCCACGATGACGCCCGTCCTGCCATCCCCGATAGCAGCTACTGCCTGCTCCTGGCTTGAGTTGACGCTGCCGACTACCACGCCCAGGCTGTCCCAGCGCCTATTGCCTGCAGTATCGAGCAGTTGTACATACACGTCAAACACGCCCGCCCGTCTCTCGCACCAGACCGCATACGTACCGCTGGCACCCGCATCACAGCCTCTGACCCACCCCCAGATGAAACCTGCACCTGCGGAAACCAACCTTCCGTCCGCTCCCCACATGGTGTCTCCTCCCGAATTCAGGAGCTGCGCCCGAATCCGCCCGCCCATTCCGCCCAGTATGACGAACCGGCCGCCCACAGGAACGATGTCAGTCGGGCTGTAGCCTGAACTAAGATACTGGATGCCTTGTTCCGCCCACATGACGTGCCCCGCGCTGTCAACCCGTTGCGCAAAGGGCCTGCACTGAGATGGCTCTCTTGTTACCCACGCGAAGCAGGCACCGCCGCTGCCGTCGGGGCACATTGTCGGCTGATACACATCGAGGGTGTCGGCCGCAACCAGAACGCCTGTGCTTCCCCAGCACGAGCGCCCAAGGCTATCGAGTCGCTGGACGCGTAGTGTGTCGAGGTCGTTGGGCACTGATTCGCTCGGGGTCACGACCCAACCGACCAGAACACCGCCGCGTCCGTCGGATACCGCGGAGACCGCGTAATCCTGGGGCTGATTTGAGCCAGCCACTACTACCCCGCTGGCCCCCCATCGGACCCGACCGAGTGAGTCCACGCGCTGAGCAGTCACTTGTATGACGTACGGACCGGCGAAAGCGTCTTTCCATACTGCGATCAACCCGCCCACACCATCCGGGACTGCCGAGAACTGCTGAGGCGACCACGTATTCCCCCTCAGGAAGACGCCGTCCTCCTGCCAGACCCTGTTTCCGTCTCGGTCAACGTGCTGAGCCCACACGCTCTCGTGGTTACCTCTCGTGTCCGCCCAGACTGCGAGAATGCCTCCAGTTCCGTCGGGCGCGACCGCCTGGCCGACAGACCAAGTGCTGTCGCAGATGACCACGCCGCCCTCTTGCCAGAATACGCGGCCTTGGGCCGAGAGGGAGCCGGCGCTCAGTGTGACGGCAATCAGGAGCATGGCGGAAGTCGGGGACGGCATGCGAAGTCCCATGCGCGTCGAGCGCGACCGGGCGTCAGTCCTCATCGCCTGTGAACATAGCCGGGCCGGGGCTGAAGTCAAGAGTGTGAGGCCGGTGGCGCAACGGGGTTCGACCACGCCTCCGGAAAGGCGGGAGCGGCGCTCCCGCACTCCAAAGAGGCTCTGCCTGACGCTCACCGGCGGCGAGCGATGATGAGGAATGTGGCGGCCGAGTCGCGGGCGTGTAGCACCATCAGCATCAGCTCCCAGAGGAAACTCGCGAGGTAGAGCGGGACGAAGAAGTTGAAGTAGTGGGATTGGTAGTAGTTGACGACTTCCTGCTCGACCGTGAAGCTGTGTTCCCGAAGCAGTCGCCGGAACGCCAGACAGACTCAGTCCTGTTGGACTCTGTCCGTCGGTCCCGCCCGTCCTCACTTGAGCACCAGAGCGCTTGACCGCCGGAGCACTCCACCCTAGTTCGACAGCACGACCTTGCGGCAAAGGTGCGTCCCGCCCGCATTCAGTCGCACGAAGTAGACGCCCGGCGTAAGGCGCGAGACGTCGTTAGGACCGGAGTTGAGCAACATGACCTGGCGACCGGTCATGTCGAAGAGAGAGTGGTGAAGAGCGAGTTGAGAAGGCGGAAGGTGCAGGACGCCGCGGACGATGGTCGTTCCGACGTTCATCATTCCTCGTCCATCGCTCATTGTCTCCTCGACGCCGGTGGGCGTGATGTTCCGCCGGAGAAAGACCGACCCGTAGTAGTCACACATTATCATGTCGAGGTCTCCGTCGCCGTCCCAGTCCGTGAAGTTGACGCGGGGCGGGTTCCCGTTGAGGTAGCTACTCGAGTCGGGCTGGACCAGGTTGATGAATGTGTTGAAGACCGGGTTCGTGTCGGTGCCGACGTTGGCGTAGAGGCGCACCGAGCTGTACCACTCGCCGAGCACCAGGTCCCTTCGTCCGTCGTTGTCGAGGTCAAGAAGCAGGGGTACGCAGCGGTAGTTGTTGAACTGACTGCCGTTGTGCACCACCGGCGTCGAGTCGCCGAAGACCGGCACGGAGTCGGTCCCTTCGTTCAGGTAGACGTAGACATTGCACGGTGCGCCGATGCCTTCTTGGCCCGCTAGCAGGTCTTTGCGGCCGTCCCGGTTCCAGTCGACTATCGCCGGCCACGAGTTGTTGTTGGTCACGATGTCGGCGCCATGGGCTTGAATCCGGCCGGCATTGGTCAGGGTGCTGTCTTCCTTTCTGAGGAAGACGGTGTAGTATCCGAGGCGCTCGCCGGTGACCAGGTCGAGCCGCCCGTCGTTGTTCCAGTCGCACACGGCGACCGTCGCGCCCTGGCATCAGCCGGAGCTCAGGGATATGTCCGAGCCGTCGGCCTGCAGATAGACGGAGTCGCCGAACACCGGCGCGAAGTTCTCGCCGACGTTCTCGTAGAACCTGACCCTCCCACTGTTGAACTGACCGAGCAGAAGGTCCTGTTTCCCGTCGCCGTTCCAGTCAACGACAAACGGCGAGGCGTTGCCTCCGTAGCCGACGTTGATGGCACTGCCGTTGGCCTCAATCGCGACCGGCGCATCGAACACCGGCGTCTGAGCGAAGGTGGCGGCCGCAAGCAGAGCAAGCAGAACTGACAGTTTCATATTCATGGTAGCCTCCGAGAAGTAGTACCCGAAACCGGCGGCGAAGTCAAGCATGCGTCCGTCCGTACTTCACAGACCGCGAGCAATAGGGTCGCTGTCGGTTCTCCGAGGGATTCCACGGACACAACACGCCGGGCATTCCGAAGCGCGCGCGCACCGGACCTCATCGCCTGTGAACATAGCCGAGCCGGGGCGGAAGTCAAGAGTGTGAGGCCGGTGGCGCAACGGGGTTCGACCACGCCTCCGGAAAGGCGGGAGCTATCGCTCCCGCACTCCAAAGAGGCTTCGCCTCCGGGCGGCGGCGTTTGACGGGCGCTGGTTCAGGCGTAGAATGAGACCATGAAAGAGAAGCTGCCCGAGATTGGCAAGATATCCCAGCAGGTGTTCGAGGAGCTGATTTACCCTCGACTTGGCGCGAAGAGCCAGAACGTGCTGGTCGGCCCGATGCACGGTGTTGACACGGGCATTGTCCGCGTCGGGAACCGGGCGCTGGCCATAACCACCGACCCGGTGTTCATCGTCCCGGAATACGGATGGGAGCGGGCCGCGTGGTTCGCCATCCACATCCTGCTTTCGGACGTCGTGACCAGTGGGCTTGCGCCGAAGTACCTCGCCATTGACTTCAACCTGCCGATGCAGATTACCGAGCGGCAGCTCGAGATCGTCTGGAAGACCATCCACAGTGAGTGCCGGTATTACGGAGTTTCGGTCGTCACCGGCCACACGGCCCGGTACGAGAATTGTGGCTACCCGATGGTCGGCGGCGCGACCGTGATTGCCGAGGGCGGACTTTCGGACTACGTTGCGCCCCGGTTCGTGCGGCCCGGCGACAGCATTATCGTTACCAAGGGGCCGGCAATCGAAGCGTCGGGCATCCTTGCCGCGATGTTCCCCGACCGGCTGGCCGCGGAGTTCGGCCCGGAGTTTGCCCGCAAGGCCGAGAAGCTCTTCTGGCAGATGTCCGTGGTCGAGGATGCGCTCGCCGTTGTCAGTGCCGGGGTGCGAGAGAAGGGCGTTACGGCCATGCACGACGCGACCGAGTGCGGGCTGTGGGGCGGGCTCTATGAGATGGCCCAGGCCGGCGGATTCGGCGTGCGGGTTGTCAAGGAGCGAATTCCGGTGATGCCATGCGTCCGGGAGATCTGCGACCTGTACGGAATCGACCCGTACAAGTCAATCAGTGAAGGTACGCTCATCGTGATGTGCCGGCCGAACAAGACCAATCACGTTCTTGCCGCGCTGCGGAGGCGACACATTCCGTGCGCGGCAATCGGCGAGGTCACCCGTAGGAAGAGAGTGATCGTCGAGAACGACCGTGAGACTCCGCTCGTCCACCCGATCGTGGACCCGTTCTGGGCGGCGTACTTTGGCGCCATCAAGGCGAAATGACCAAGTGGAAATGAAGAATGATGAGTGAGGAACGCAGGCTGGCAGAGGCGGTGGCGCTGCTGGAGGGTTGTCGGGAATTCGCCGCGCTGGTGCCGGAGGTGCGGGTGAACATTGTGTACGCGCCCGAGGGTGCGGAAAGCCCGGACCAGGTGCTCGGTGTCGATGGCCGGATTACGGTAGTTGCTGGTAAGCCCAAGGCTTCGGGGCCGATCAGGCCGGGTGTCTCGGACCACATGGCGCGACTCGTCGTCGAGACGCACAAGTTTGACCCGACCATCCGCGCCGGGATCGATTTCCGCTGGAACGAAGCGATATTCGAGTATGTGCAGGGCTACTGCGCCGCGAACGGACTGGCACTTGGCTGCATTGATCGGACGGTCGAGCCCAAAGAATTGATTGGCAAAGACAAGGGCTCGATTCCGTGGAAGGTGAAGCACCTGGTCGAGGCGTGCGGCAAGGTGCCGCCGGTCTTCTACGAATCACGGGGCTGGGGTAAAGAGCCGCTTTTCTTTCTTGTCGGCCCGGATCCGGCCGAGGTGGCGACGCGGGCGGTTGATATTGCGAAAGGACTGGCATCATGGGCAAAGTAGGGCCGCGAAAGCTGGCCGCGGTCTGCTATGACCACATCGGCGGCGCGCTTGGGGAGAGCCTGTACGACGTACTGGTCCGCAAAGCCTGGGTCAAGGGCGACAGCGGCGAACTGCGAGTGACGGTGAAGGGGCGTCGGGAACTGGCCGCACTGGGAGTTTCCGTGGACCAGCTCGATTCCGGCGCGCGGAAACCGGTTAATGCCTGCGTGGAGCGACACGCCGGCATGTTCTACGCGCACATCGGTTCGCATCTCGGTTCGCTCCTAGCTGCGGCGCTTGTCGAACGAGGCTGGCTCGAGCGGTCCGGCCGAGAGTTCCACGTCACTCCTTCCGGCCGGCGTGGGTTTCGCCGGCTCGGTGTGAAGTTGTCCAGCTCGCGTTCGCTTGGGCAGTAGTTCAAGATACAAGTGAGCAGGCTGCGCCGGTTCGGCGCGGTGGCACCTATCTTGGTCCATCCTGCGGCATGGCAGGCACGAACCCTACGGTTCCATATTCGATGGATACGAAGTCGGCTGTCACCCGCTTCATCATGGGCTTTGCCTTGACGGCGTGGTTTCCGGTCGGGATCTGGTCATGGCACCAGACACAGAGGTGAAGGCCGGATGCGGTCCTCGATCGGCCGGCTTCAGGCGGGAGCCGAATGGCAAGGGAACCATGGCTGTACCCAAGTAGTAGTCTGCTGAGCGGGAGGGAGAAATGGTGGACACCTTGTATTCCCCGCATTCGGCAACAATCACCGGGATGTCCCAGCCCTCAAGGTGGACCGTACATATGCCCGCATTGATGCAGTACTTGTGCCGTCCACTCATCGTGTGCTGCTACCTCAATGCAGCACAGTGACCCTTCGGACACGCGCACCGGGCGACTCGTCGCCCCTCACGAAGTACACGCCCGTTGCCAACCGGCTGACGTCATTAGCGCCTGGCTTCAGGTCGAGCACTTTGCGGCCGTCAACAGAGAGCAGAGAAGAGCGATGCATGAGGAGTGAGGATGGAAGGAGCAGAATGCCACGTGCAACCGTCGGGATGGCATTCGTCGTTTGTACTTCGGACATCGGCGTTTCCCGGGTTCCGGTGCCGACGAATTCGACTATCTGCAGTCCGGACCAGTAGTCTGCCACATACGCATAGCTCCCGGCAGCCGCCACGCCAAAGGCATAACCCGGCGTGTCGTAGTAGCCGGCTTCGCGCGGGTGCCGAGGGTCCGAGACATCAATCACGCGCAGCCCGGGGTCACCGTCCGCCACATAGACTAGGTTCCCGGCAACCGAGAGGCCGCGGGTGGAACCCGGTGTGTCATAGTGCCCGACTTCCTGCGGGTCTTGCGGGTTTGAGATGTCGATAACGCGCAGCCCGGACCAGTAGTCCGAGACGTACGCATGGCTCCCGGCAACCACCACGCCACTGGCTGAACCCGGTGTGTCATAGTGCCCGACTTCCTGCGGGTCCTGTGGGTTTGAGACGTCGATAACGCGCAGCCCGGAATCCATGTCCGCCACATAGACATAGTCTCCGGCAACAGTTACGCCCAAGGCAGAACCCGGAGTGTCATAGTACCCGACTTCCTGCGGATTCTGGGAGTTCGAGATATCGATTACTCGCAGCCCGGGATTCCGGTCTGCAACATAAGCATAGTCCCCGGCAACTGCCACGAAACTGGCATAGCCCGGCGTGTCACAGTGTCCGATTTCCTGTGGGTTCTGTGGGTCCGAGACGTCAATCACGCGCAGCCCGGAATCCTCATCCGCCACATAGGCATAGTCTCCGGCAACAGCTACGCCCAAGGCAGAACCCGGCGTGTCATAGTACCCGACCTCCTGCGGATTCTGTGAGCTTGAGATATCGATTACTCGCAGCCCGGGATTACCGTCCACCGAATAGGCGTAGCTTCCGGCAACCGACAGGCCACGGGTAGGACCCGGTACGTCATAGTGCCCGACTTCCTGTGGGTTCTGTGGGTCTGAGACATCGATAACGCGCAATCCGGCGCCGCCGTATGCCACATAGGCGCAGTTCCCGGCTACCACCACGCCGTTGGCAGAGTGCGGGGTGTAGTGGTACCCGACTTCCTGCGGGTTCTGCGGGTCCGAGACGTCAATCACGCGCAGCCCGGAATTGTAGTCCGCCACATACGCGTAGTTCCCGACGACCGCCACGCCGCTGGCTTGGCCCGGGGTGTCGCAGTGCCCGACTTCTTGTGGGCTCTGCGGATCCGATACGTCAATCACGCGCAGCCCGGAATTATAGTCCGCCACATAGGCGTAGTTCCCGACAACCGCCACGCCGCTGGCTTGGCCCGGGGTATCGTAGTACCCGACTTCCTGCGGGTTCTGCGGGTCCGAGACGTCAATTACGCGCAGCCCGGAATCATAGTCCGCCACATAGGCATAGTTCCCGACAACCGCCACGCCTCTGGCGTAACTCGGCGTGTCGTAGTACCCGACTTCCTGCGGGTTCTGCGGGTCCGAGACGTCAATTACGCGCAGCCCGGAATCATAGTCCGCTACATAGGCGTAGTTCCCGACAACCGCTACGTCAAAGGCAAAGCCCGGGGTGCCGAGCCGGCCGAGCAGCGTCGGGCTTCCCGGGACCGAAACATCCCAGATTTCAAGGCCCGCCTGGCAAGCCGCGATGTAGAGCCGATTCGCCTGAGGGCAGAGACCGTAGACCACGCCAAGCGTATGGATTGCTTCCGACAGCTTGAGCGGGTTTGACGAGTCGCTCACGTCCAGCACGTAGACCCCGCCGCCCGAGCCGCAGAAGGCCAAGTCTCGGGCCGAGTCCAGCGCCTGTGCATACGAAAGCCCGAACGGCCAGTTGCCGACCAGGAGGCAATTCGACGAATCGAAGGACATCGCGTGCCTGCGCAGTGACGGGACCTGCGACTCAAGGCGGCGCTCTGATCTGGTTGAGTACCCCGGGTCTCTTGGCCCCTGGGCCTGGGCCGCGAGGGCAATCACGATCAGAAAGAAGGTAATTCTCATCAGGTTCCTTTCAGGAAGCTAAGTGTCAGTTTGTATTGCCGCTTGTCAAGAAGTTCCGGCCACGCTTGACCCTGTGTCAGGACGCAGGATAATGAACACAGTGAATCCGAGCCGTCTTCTTCTGCATTCCGCCCTGGGAAAGAGCCAAGTGAAGGTCCGCCGGACATGTCTGTGCCTGGTTGCAGTCCTACCGATAACTCTTGTTTGCCTTGTCGGCTGCAAGAAGTCGTGGCCGTTTCTCGCCGACCGATATGCCAAGATACCCGCTGATGCGGTCAAAGGCACGCCCGCGACCGACCCATTCCCGCCGATTCTCGTGTCGTCCGATTTCGATGAGCCGGTGCCGATGCCCGGGCCGGTAAACACGGCGGGCGGCGAGGACTCGCCGTTCATCTCCCCGGACGGGACGGAGTTCTTCTTCTTTTTCACGCCCGACGTGCGCGTGCCGGCGGAGCAGCAGATTCTTGACAGCGTAACAGGCATATGGTACTCCCGGCTTGAGGGCGGGACGTGGGCCGAACCGGTCCGCGTGGTTCTGAACAACGATGTCGCGCTCGACGGCTGCGAGCAACTGGTCGGGGACACGCTCTGGTTTGCCTCGATTCGCAGCAACGACATTCTCGGCAATATCGACGTCTTCACCGCGGTGCGGAAGAACGGTGAGTGGACCGACTGGCGCAACGCCGGCGCACAACTGAACGTAGAGTACAACATCGGCGAGTTCCATCTGACCAGCGACCATCGGACGATGTACTTCGGTACCGCCGAGACCGGGGATTCGCTCTGGGTCGGCTACGACCTGTGGGAGATGGAGCGGAACGCGAACGGCTGGGACGCGCCGGTGCGGCTCGGCGCGAACATCAACGACAGCCTCAGCCAGTCCCAACCCTTCGTGTCGAGCGACATGCGGGAGCTCTGGTACACCGGCTGGTGCGACACCATCATGGGGCCGTGTATTTACCGCTCGCTGGCCGACTCGGCCGGCAACTGGCAGGACCCGGAGCAGATTGTCGTGCGGTTCGCGGGCGAGCCGACGCTCGACGACGCGGGCAACCTCTACTTCGTACACCACTACTATACCGGCGGGCAGCACTGTCAGACAGGGGCCGCTGAGGCCAACAGCACGATGCTGGAGGCGGACATTTACCTCTGCCGCAGGAAGTAGCGGCAGAGGGAAGAGAGAAGTGAGAAGAGAGAATAGAGAAAGGGGACAACGGAAATGAGCTGCAGGACAATCATGGCTGTGACTATCAGCAAGCGGACCGCGGAAGCGGTGAAGGTACAGCAAGCATTGACCAAGCATGGCTGCGTCATCAACCTGCGCGTCGGACTGCACGAGACCGGCGATGCCTGTGCGGATGACGGCCTAGTGCTGCTTCATCTGTGCGGCACGAAGCCGGAGATTGCCGCCTTGAAGGCCGACCTGAACAAGATAAAGGGCGTGAAGGCAAAGACGATGACGGTCTGACGAGCGAATCAACGGGCTGAACGTGTCCGGGTTCCATACGGGACCAGCAGGGACAAGGAGGCGGGATGTTTGACAGGCTGAAGACGATGCTCGGCCGGGTTGACGCGGACTACTGCGACATCCGGTACGAACTGATGCACGAGACTGAGATTGGCTTCAGCGGTCGCGAGTTGACGCTCTTGAACTCGAGCTCCACGGATGGCCATGTCCTGCGGGTGTTGAAAGACGGTGGTCTGTCCGCGATGTCATTCAACCGGCCGGAGGATGCTGAGCGGGCGGCCCGCACCGCGGTCGAGAACGCCGCGCTGATGGCCAGGCGTACGGTAGAGCCGGTGCGGTTCGCGCGGACCGAGGTTGTGCAAGAGACCTTCCGGCCGCAGTTGAGAGAGGACCCGCGGAGCGTCCCGGTCGACGAGAAGCTGGCACTGACCCGGAAGTACAATGAGATAGCACTGGCTCATCCTCAGGTCGCGACGACCTACTTCGGCTGCACCGACGTGGCGCGCGAGAGGTATCTGCTGAGCAGCGAGGGGACCGAACTCCGCGAGGACCTCGTGACCGTACAGATGGTGGGTGTGGTTACTGCCCGGGACGGCAGCCTGACCCAGCGGTCGATTTTCGGGTTCGGTGGCAGTGACGGGTTCCACATTCTGCGTGGCCGCGAAGCCGATGTTGAGGTCGCCATTCGTATCGCGGTCGACCTCTTGAATGCGCAGCCAGTGACCGCGGGCACGTATCGCGTCGTGCTGAACCCCAATCTCGCCGGTACGTTTACCCACGAGGCGTTCGGGCATTTCTCCGAGGCGGACATCATCCAGAGCAACTCCACGGTGCGGGAGAAGATGAAGCTCGGGGCGAAGCTGGGCAACGACGTCCTGAACATCGTCGACGACCCGACCCGGCCGAACCAGCTTGGCTTCTACAAGTACGATGATGAGGGCGTGAGGGCGCGGCCGGTTCAGTTGATGCGCAACGGGGTCCTGACCGGACGCCTCCACTCGCGGCGGACCGCAGCCGATTTCGGCGAGCCCCTGACCGGGCACTGCGTGGCCGAGGACTACCGGTACGCTCCGCTCGTGCGGATGGGCTGCATCTACATCGAGCCCGGGACATCCAGCCGCGAGGACCTGCTCGGGCAGCTTGGCAGCGGACTTTATCTCCTGAATGCGATGGGCGGGAACACGACCGGCGAGAACTTCACGTTCGGTGCCCAGTTCGGATACGTCGTGAAGAACGGCAAGCCGGGGCAGATGATTCGCGACATCAACATCTCCGGTAATCTCTACAACACGCTCCAGAGTATCACGGCGGTAGGCGACGACCTGAAGCTCCGGGAAATCGGAGGGTGCGGCAAGATGCAGGTGAACATCAGGTCTTGCCACGGCGCGCCTCACGTTCTGGTCGAGGGTGTTGTCGTAGGAGGCAGATGATGGAGCGGCTGCTTGAGCTCGCGAAGAAAGCTGCAGACCAGGCCGGGGTGTACGGTAAGGACACGGTGTCGGATGTCGTCAACTTCGAGAACAGCAGGTTCAAGGACATTGTCAGCGGCATCGAATCCGGTGTGTCGCTGTTGCTCAAGAAGGATGGCAGGCTGGGCAGCGCCTATACACGAAACCTGGTTGACCGCGAGAAGCTGGTCGGCGACGCCCTGGTCTCACTCAGAAACGGGGTCGAAGCCGGATTCGAACTGCCGGCCACCAGTGGCTTGCCCGAGCTCGCCGCCTTTGACCCCGACACTGAGCAGTTGACCAATGCTGCCATGGTCGATGAGTGCGACCGCGTCTGTGCCTTGCTGGCAGACGAATCCCGGTCGCAGGTCGACGTGGATGCGACCCGGTCGACATCGACGGTGCGAGTGCTGAACACGATGGGCACGGACCTGACCGTTCACCTTCCTATGAGTGCAATGTGTGGACGAGCTACGCCGGGTCCGGCAAGTTCGGTGGTGTCCGACGTTGGGTGTCCGGGAAGAGCTTCCAGCGTTTCCCGCAGGAGGAGCTTGATTTCGTGGCCGGGCTCTACAACGCGTCGCAGACGTACGTGAAGCCGGCCAGCGGCAGAATCAAGGTCCTGTTCCTGCCCGAGAGTATGTTTGTTCTGGTATACCGGTTGACCGCAGCGACCAACGGCAAGAGCGTATTTGAGAAGGTGTCGCCGCTGCGGGACAAGGTCGGGCAGCCGATTCTGAGTGACAAGGTCTCGCTGCTCGACGAGCCGTTGAGCGATAGTCTGCCCAATGCGCGGGCATTCGACGACGAAGGCACACCGTGCCGGAATATGCCGATAATCGAGCAAGGTGTGCTGCGCGGTTTCTACTACGACCGGTTCTACGCCTGGAAGAATGGGGTCGAGCCGACCGGGCACGGTAATCGCGGCGGTATCACAACCAAAGTGGCCCCGGCGCTGGACCACATTCGGCTGGCGCCCGGCACGACCTCGTTCGGGGGCATGCTGCAGTTGATGGGCCGGGGCGTCATCGTGGCCGGTTTCATGGGCGCGCAGTCGGGCAACGTCCTGAACGGCGACTACTCAATCGGACTCTCGCCCGGGCTTTGGGTAGAGAACGGGAAGATAGTCGGCCGGGTCAAGGACGCGATGGTTGCCGACAACGTGTACGATACGATGCGTGAAGTCCTGGCCGTGGAGAACAAGACCTGTCCGTCCTGGCTGGGCCGGTACCCGGGAATGCTCTTCGATAATGTCAGCTTCACGGCCAAGGCATGAGAGCGGCTGCCGGCGGAGAAGGGGTCGAGTTCTAAAGGAGGATTGATGGACGTAATCACGGCGATAAACGAGCGGCGGGCGTATCGGTCGCTCGCGCCGGTCGCCATAACTGAAGAGTTGGTGCGGGACCTGGCGCGGTGCGCCCAACTGGCGCCGACGTGCAACAACAACCAGCCGGCGCGGTTCGTGTTCGTGTGGGAACCGGCGATGCTCGAGAAGATGAAGGCGGTCTTCAACAAGGGCAACGCCTGGTGCCATGCGGACTCGATGGTCGTGGCGGTCTGTGCCGAGAAGGATTCGGACTGCATCATACACGACCGCGAGTACTACCTGTTCGACGTCGGCCTCCAGACCGCGTTCCTAATCCTGCGGGCGACCGAGCTCGGCCTCGTGGCGCACCCGATTGCCGGGTACAGCCCCAAGGCCGTGCGGGCGGTTCTTGGCATTCCGGATACGATGCAGGTGATTGCACTCGTGAACGTCGGGAAGCACGCGGACACAATCAGCCCGGTGCTGAGTGAGAAGCAGGCCTACGAGGAGACCCACCGGCCCGAGCGGCTGCCGCCCGAACAGGTCGCGTTCTTCAACCACTACCATGGGGAGGAGGAGGAGTGAGGAGAGAGGAGACGGCATGATAGGATTGAGGAAGCTGCACCTGGTAATCGGGTTCGTGCTCGTGCCATTCCTGTTCATTCAGGCGGTGACCGGGTTCGCGCAGGTCCTCGGGGTGTTTCCGCCGCTGGTGGTCCGTTTCCACTCCTGGATGGTAATTGTTCGTTACTTCGGTTTGGTCGTGGCCACGGGTCTCGCGTTCCTGGCCGTGTCCGGCGGTATCCTTTACCTCTCGACGCGCATCCAGCAAGCGAGGCGCAAGGCGAAAGCCAAGGCAACCCCGCCCAAATCTGCCTGACGTGATTTGACGCACGCCAGCGGGAGGCTAGACTTCACACCTGTTGATACCACAGTCTGAGAACACCCGATGAGAGAGAGCGGCAAAGTACTCCGTACACAGAACGACCGGGCCGAGGTCGAGGTCGCGGCCAAGGGCGAGTGCGAGCACTGCACCGCCCACGGTCTCTGCAACTGGACCGGCACAAACCTGCGCAAGGTGCTGGCCGTGAACAAGGCCGGAGCCGGGGCCGGCGACGTGGTGGAACTGGAGACAGTGGAAGGGACCGGCGCGAAGTCGAACCTGCTGGTCTTCGGCATACCGGTGGTGCTGATGGTCACCGGCGTGCTCATCGGCGGGCTGCTGTTGCGCAAGGACCTGTGGTCGGGAATCCTGGCCGGCGTCGGGCTGGTGCTGGGGCTGGGAATCGTGAAGATTTTCGACATCGCCGTGAACCGGTCGGGCAGGAGCCTGCCGGTGATTGTGCGGCGGATGACCGCGGATGAAGTCAGAAGTCAGAAGACAGAATGCCGAAGTCAGACTACGGAAGGAGTGACGAGTGAGAATAATACTGGCGGCGACTCTCGCCGGCCTGATGATGATAGCGTGCGGTAACGGCGGCACTGCGAACACGTCCGGCGCACCGGAGATGAAGAATCTCGAGCACGGCACGATGGCGTACTGGCACGACGTGAAGTTCACGCCGGACACAAGCGACCCGTCGGGCAAACGGGGCAGGTGGTCGGGTTGGTTTCACCAGGACGTGGTCGACGCGTCCAGGCTGAAGGATGGAATCATCCGCGGCAAGATCGACGGTCAGTGGCAGGACCTGAAGGTCGTCTCCCTGCCCGATGGTTTCTGCCAGTGGAACTTCGGCAAGCGACAGGAACAGCTTGTTGTCATCAAGCAGATGATGGCGGCCCCGGCAGGCGGGATGGCCGCAATGGTCCAGCCTGAAATCTCCGGGCCGCACAACGCGATGGTCGCGAGCCACGGCATGAAGCGGAAGGACTCCGATTTCGACATCAACAACGCGGTCAAGGGCACGGGCTGGTTGCCCAAGCCGGAGAAGCTGCCGGGGATGCTCGCCCTTTTGAAGCAGACATGGAACGACCCGATGGACAAGAAGCTTGCCCTGCTCGAGAGCCTTTACACGAAGGCCACCGACGTCTTCGACCGGACCAAGCAGGCATCGCTTGAGCTCTACTCCCAGCCGAACTTCGAGACCCACAGTTTCCTCAACCAGATGGTCGACCCGGGCGTGGCGGTTGTGTTCCTCGATTTGCCCAAGTCGTATGAACTGCGCTGCGTCGCACAGATGCTCCACCCCGACGACCCAGGCCTGTCCGACTACGAAAAGCAGGTGGTCGAATACATCAACACGGTGCACGACTACTTCCACGGCCAGTCGCCGCGCCGGTCCATCGGCGTCATTTACCACGTGGTCCAGGTGTTCGACAACTCTCCGGGCATGATGCGCGGCCAGCGGGTTGTGCCGCTACTGCCCTAGGCCGGATTTGACACAGAAGCGGGCCGGGTTGACATCTCCCGGCCCGTCACTATCCTAGATGTAATGCCTGAGCACAAACAACTTGTCGTTGCCCCGCTGTCGCTGCCCGTACCCGACGACGAGCTGGTGAAGCGGGTCCAGGCCGGAAATACCGAGGCGTTCGAGGAACTGGTGCGCCGGTACGAGCGCAAGGTCTACAACATCACCTACCGCCTGATGGGCAATGAGCAGGACGCGAGCGAGGCGCTGCAGGACGCGTTCCTGCGCGCCTACCGGTTCATCGGCAAGTTCCAGTTCAAGTCATCGTTCTTCACATGGTTGTATCGTATTGCCACCAACGTGAGTCTAAGCAAGTTGAGGAAGCGAGAGAAGGTCGATATCGTATCGATTGACCAGCCGGTGAACGAGGCCGGCGATCTACAGTTTGAGATACCGGACGTGAAGTACGGTCCGGAGAAGCTGATGAAGCAGCGTGAACTCCGTGCCGCTCTCCAGAAGGCGGTGGAGGAGTTGCCCGAGGACTACCGTTCGGTTGTGGTTCTCCGCGACCTCGAGGGGTTGAGCAACGAGGAAGTGAGCAAGGTCCTGAAGCTATCGGTGGCAGCGGTGAAGTCACGGCTGCACCGCGGCCGTCTGGTGCTGAGAGAGAAACTGGCGAGCTACATGGATGTGGTGCCTGCACCGCGGCCGTCTGGTGCCGAGAGAGAAACTGGAAAGCTACCTGTGATGGAGCGTGCGTGAAGAAGCGTAAGAGAACCACTAAGAAAAGCCACGAGTGCACCAAAGGCCACGAACTAATTGCCGATGATGGAGCGCGTGTGAAGAAGCGAAAGAAAAGTACTAACAAGAGCCACGAGTGCACCAAAGGCCACGAACTGATTGCCGAGCATCTTGGCGGCGAGGCGGACAGGGAGCCTACCCGCGAGTTGCTGTTGCACGCCCAAGTGTGCAAGAACTGCGCGCGGCTGCTGCGCAGCCTTAGGCCTCTCGTCCTCTTCTGCCTCGGTGAATCCGACTCCGAGACCCCGGGCGAGCCCAAGGTGCTGTTCTCTGCGATCCGGCGAGAATTGCCCAAGCCGGACCCTGGACGCCGCGAGTGCACTGAAGTCCACGTACTGATTGCCGAGTGCGTCTGCGGCGAACCGAACGGTGGGTTTCCCCCAGCACTCCTGCGACACCTTCTGTCATGTCCGCACTGCGACTGGCTTATGCCTACTCTGGTGCGGGTCGTTCGCACCCATACGTTGGTGTCGCCCATTGACATGCCGGATTCGGTTCACCAACGACTTCGGGAGACAATCCTGCGCGCGATTCACCCGGACTGAGCGCGGTTCGCACCCGACCCGCGGATTGCAGGTCAGTAAACAGGCCGTGACAACAGAGAGAGCGGTCCGTCAATCGAGGCAGATGCGCGTGCTCGTGGCTATGAGCGGCGGCGTGGATTCGTCGGTCGCGGCGGCGCTGCTCAAAGAGCAAGGCTTTGAAGTGGTCGGTGTGACGATGCGGCTGTATGACGAGGAAGGACACACAAGTCCGAAGTCCGAAGTCCGAAGTTCGAGGTTCGGCGATCGGAATTCGGCGTTCGGCGTTCGTGCAGATGGCTTGCGTGGTTGCTGTGGATTCAGTGGGTCGAGGGACGCGGCAAGGGTGGCGGCGAAGCTTGGGTTTCCTCATTACACGTGGGACTTCCGCAAGGAGTTCGAGGCTTCGGTCATTGAAGACTTCTGTGCTGAGTACGGCCGGGGCCGGACGCCCAATCCCTGTCTTCGCTGCAACGAGATGGTGAAGTTCACCGAGCTGCTCGCGCGGGCGGCGCAGTTGGGTGCGGAGTTGATTGCGACCGGCCACTATGCCCGCATCAGCCGCGACACGGGGGACTGTCCCCGCATGGGGACTGTCCCCAAAACCATGTCCCTTCTTCGCGGCGTTGATGCCAGCAAAGACCAGTCCTATTTCCTGTACGCGATGACCCAGGAGCAATTGAGCCGGGTGTTAATGCCGGTCGGTGGCTACACCAAGACCGAGGTACGGGCCCTGGCGCGCAAGCTTGAACTGTCGGTCGCCGAGAAGCCGGAGAGCCAGGACATCTGCTTCGTTCCGGACAATGACTACGGGGCGTTTCTTCGGAAGCAGCGGCCCGAGTTGTTCCGGCCCGGGCCGGTGCTGGACGTGGCGGGTCACGTGCTCGGGCAGCACGAGGGCATCGCGGGTTTTACCATCGGGCAGCGAAAGGGACTGGGTCTCGCATTCGGCGAGCGGCGGTACGTTGTCCGGCTCGACCCCGAGAAGAACGCGGTCGTGCTCGGAACCGAGAAAGAGGCGTATGGCCGGGTAGTCGAGGCTGGCGACGCGCGCTGGGTGACCGGTACCGAGCCGGCTGGGCCGTTTCGGGCACATGCCAAAGTGAGGTCCCAGGGTCAGGGCGGCGCGGCGACGGTCGACCCGCTCGAAGGCAACCGAGTACGAGTGACCTTTGACGAGCCGCAATGGGCGCCGACGCCGGGGCAGGCGGTTGTGTTCTGGCACGATGACTGCGTGCTCGGCGGCGCGACAATCGAGTCCGGCGGGACGGAATGAACCAACCGCCGTCGGGGTAAGTCTTCTACGCTCGGACAGGAGATGAGAAACCAACCGAAGTCAGAAGTCAGAGGACAGAATGCAGAAATCAGAATGGTCGTGACTTTGTCATTTGCACTTTCCACTTTGTACTTCCCTCGCGAAGCGAGGGCATAAGGAGGTTCCATGTTCGCAATACTGCTGGCCCTGCAGGCGATGACCGTGTCCTCTCAGGCCGATTCCGTCGTGGTGTACCCAAACCAGGTGCTGGTCGTGCGCACCGCGAGCGCCAGCGTTTCCGGTTCGGGCGAGCTTTCGTTCCCGGGATTGCCCGGAGCGCTTGACGACAACAGCGTACGCATCAAAGCGCCCGGCATCCGTGTCGGCGAGGTGCAAGTGAAACGGGGCTACATGGCCGAGCCGACGCCCGAGGTCAAGCGCCTGCAGGAGCGGCTCGAGGGGCTCCAGGATCAGTCCAAGGGTCTGGAGGATGAGGGCGCGGTGCTCAAGGCAAAGGAGGACTTCCTCAATTCGGTGAAGCTGGGAGCGCCGGAGATCATCGCCAAGGATCTGCAGCAGGGCAAGGTAGCCACCGAGTCGTGGCGCGGGGCGCTGGCCTTTGTCGGCGACGAGTTGATGAAGATCAAAGCGCGGCAGGTGAAGCTTGCGCGCGAGAAGGACGCGAAGCAGAAGGAAGTCGCAGCCGCCCAGCAGGAGTACAACGACGCCAAAGCCGCGGTTGAGAACCGCAAAGAAGTCAGGTTCGATTATGCGGCAGACCCGGGCAGCTACGAAGTAAGATTGTCCTACGTCATACCCAATGCCGCGCAGTGGTCGCCGTACTACGAATTGCGGGCAAGCCCGACTGACGGCAAAGTCGAGGTGAGCTACTTTGCCAAACTGACGCAGCGTACCGGCGAGGACTGGGACCACGTGAAGGTCATGCTGTCCACAACAACGCCGGTGCTCGGTGCAACCGCGCCTGAGCCTTATCCTTGGTACCTGTCTCTGCTCGACGTGCAACGCGCCGCGCGCAAGGGGCGAATGGCGATGCCCGCGCCGGGCGCGGCCGACATGGTCGGACTGCAGGGGGGCGTCATGTCCAAGAAGGCCGAGGAGATACAGCCGGTCGAGACCGGCATCTCGCTCCAGTATGCGATTCCCGGCCGGGTCAGCCTCAAGTCGGGCGAACAGGCGAAGAAGCTGAGTCTGAAGCAGACCAGCCTGCCGGCCGAGTTCGAGTACTACACGCTGCCGCGCTCGGGACAGCAGGCGTATCTCACCGGCAAGCTGGCGAACACCAGCGACTTCGTGTTCCTGGCCGGGGACGGCAATACCTACGTCGGCGACGAGTACACCGGCACAACTTGGCTTCCGAACATCGCTCCTCAGGAATCTACGCTCCTGAGCTTCGGGATAGACGAGAGAGTCAAAGTGAAGCGTGAACTGGTCAAGAGCTTTAAATCCAAGGGCGGGCTGTTCAGCAAGACCGAGAAGGCGCAGTTCGTGTACAAGACCACGGTCGAGAACTACAACCCGAAGCCGATTACCATCAAGGTAGTTGAGCAGGTGCCAATCTCGCAGCAGGGCGAAATCAAGGTGACCGTCACCAAAGTCGAGCCGAAGTTTCTCGAACAGGACGCCGACAAGGGAACCTACACCTGGAAGCCGACCATCGAGACCAAGGGCCAGTTTACTATAAACTACGAGTTCACGGTGGAATACCCGGCCGGCCGAGACGTGCAGGGGCTGTACTAGACTCCAAACGACTTCGCGGGGCAGGCTTGCCGCCTGCCCTGTTTCGTTTATGCTTAACTCGTGAGCGCAACGCAGCCACCTTCACCCAGGGAAGCCCCTCACCCCAACCCTCTCCCCGCAAGCGGGGCGAGGGGGAATGTGGTTCAAGGGAGAGGGGGCAGGGGAGTTGAGGTCATTGGCGCCGGGTTGGCCGGGTGCGAGGCGGCGCTGCAATGCGCGCGCCTCGGCGTGCCGGTCCGGCTGCTCGAGATGCGGCCGGGGAAGATGACCGAGGCGCATGAAACCGGCGAGGTGGCCGAACTCGTCTGCTCCAATTCGCTCAAGTCGGACGAACCCGAGAACGCGCACGGCCTGCTTAAGGCCGAACTCCGCATTTTCGGTTCAGTCCTGCTCGAGTGCGCCGAGCGAGCACGGGTTCCCGGCGGCAAGGCCCTGGTCGTAGACCGCCGGCGGTTCTCGGCTGAGGTCCAGTCCGCGCTCACGCGTGCCGGGGTTAGTATTGAGCGGGCAGAAGTCAGTTCTCTGCCGCCACTGGCAGCCTGGTACCGCTCGCGAACCGAGCTTTCTGACCCGCACCAGCCAACGGTGGGCGGGACTTGGGACGGGCTTGGGACACGATCCGAATTGTCGGACGATTCGGTCATGTCCCGCGTCCCGATTATGGTCATAGCCACCGGCCCGCTGACATCGTCATCGTTGGCCGACGCGCTGCAGGCATTGCTCGGAGCAGAGCATCTGTTCTTCTACGATGCCATTGCGCCTATCGTTTCCGCAGATTCGCTCGATATGAGCCGGGTCTTCGAAGGCTCGCGCTATGGTGCAGACGGGCCTGCGGACAATGCAGAGTGCAAAGTGCAAAATGCAGACTGCAAAATCGCGGAGGCAGCAACCAGTAGACAGGCCGCCAGGTCAGGGTATCTGAACTGCCCGATGTCAGAAGATGAGTATGGTCGATTCGTGGACGCGCTGCTGGGGGCGGAGCTGCATCCGCTGCACGATTTCGAGAACCCCGAAGGAGAACATCCGCAGATTTCGCAGATTACGCAGATGTCCCGCCAGCACCTCCGGACCCCGCAGCAGGAACCAGGAACCAGGGACGAAGAACCAGGAACTTTTTTCGAGGGCTGCCTGCCGGTCGAGGAGATCGCGCGGCGGGGGAGACTCGCGCTTGCGTACGGCCCGATGAAGCCGGTCGGGCTTGTGGACCCGCGTACCGGCAAGCGGCCGTTCGCGGTCGTGCAGCTCCGGCGCGAGAACGCAGAGGGAACAATGTACAACCTGGTCGGGTTTCAGACCCGGTTGAAGCAGGGCGAGCAGCAGCGCGTGTTCCGGATGATTCCGGGCCTGGCGAAGGTTGCGTTCCTGCGGTTCGGCAGCATCCACCGGAACACTTTCCTCGATTCACCGAAGGTGCTGTTGCCGACGTTGCAGACAAGGGCGAGTCCGGACCTGCTTGTTGCCGGACAACTGGCCGGCGTCGAGGGATACGTTGAGTCAATCGGGGCTGGGCTCGTCGCCGGCATCAACGCGGCGCGAATGGCCGGGGGAGATGAGGCGGTGGAACTGCCGCGAGAGATGATGCTAGGAAGTCTGCTGCGTTACATCAGCGGGGGCCCGGAAAACCTGGGACAGTCCCCGGCCGCGAAGACGCGGCCGCAATCCGGTACAGTCCCGGTTTTCCAGTCCCCGCGCTTCCAGCCGATGAATGCGAACTTTGGCTTGCTTCCGCCACTCGCGGACCCTGGGGACAGTCCACCCGTTCGACTTCGCTCAGGGCAGGCTTGGGACAGTCCCCCTAAATGCCTGCGCGGCCGGGACAAGCGCCGGGCCATGGCCGAACGCGCACTCAACGCGGCGCGCGGTTTTGCCTTGACAGTGGCCGAGAACCGGGGATGATTGCCGGTCAGAATCAAGAGAGGAGAACACTATGGATAGCCTGAGATTATTGCCCGAGAAGGCCACCGAGATGCTTGAGTGGTCGTGGCAGCAGTTTGAGCCGTGCTACCAGGAGCTGGCCGGGCGCGCGCTGTCGGCCGCGAGCGTGGAGGCCTTCCTCACCGACTGGACCCGGCTGCACGAACGGCTGGACGAGGTCGCAACACGCCTCGCGATAGCGAAGGACGTGAACACCGCGGACAAAGAGGCGGAGCAGCGCTTCAATCGCTTCCTTGAGGAGATATACCAGAAGTCGCAGGAGGCAGAGCAGAAGTTGAAGATGAAGCTGCTCGAAAGCGGCCTTAAGCCCTCCGGGTTTGAGTTGCCGCTGCGGAAGATGCAGGTCGATGCGGCGTTGTTCCGCGAGGCGAACCTGCCGCTGCAGGTTGAGGTAACCAAGCTCTGCACCGAGTACTCGAAGGTAACCGGCAGCCAGACCCTGCAGTGGGACGGCAAGGAGGTTACGGTCACGCAACTCCGGCCGGTTTTCCAGGAGACGGACCGGGCACGACGCGAGAAGGCGTGGCGACTGGCCGCCGCGCGGCAGCTTGCGGACCGCGTCGCCCTGAACGAGCTCTGGCAGAAGCTGCTTAAGCTCAGGTTGCAGATGGCAGCCAATGCCGGGTTCGCCGACTACCGTTCACTCATCTGGCAGGAGATGTTCCGGTTCGACTACACGCCGGAGAACTGCAAGCAGTTCCACGGGGCGATTGAGGAGACAGTCGTGCCGGCGGCCGCTCGCGTTTACCAGCGGCGGGCCAAGCGGCTCGGTCTTGAGGCGCTGCGGCCGTGGGACCTTGATGTTGACGTCGAGGGCAGGCCGGCCCTGGCCCCGTTCAAGGAAGTGGAGCAGTTCAAGTCCGGGGTTCACACCATCCTGCAGCGGGTTGACCCGCAACTCGGCGGGTACTTCCAGACCATGATGACCGAGGGACTGCTCGACCTGGAGAACCGGAACAACAAGGCGCCGGGCGGCTACTGCTCGACGCTGGAGGCAGCGAAGCGTCCGTTCATCTTCATGAATGCGGTCGGCCTGCACGGTGACGTGATGACACTCATCCATGAGGGCGGCCATGCCTGCCACAGCTTCGAGGCGAGCCGGCTGCCGTGGCACCAGCAGCGCCAGGTAGGCCTGGAGTTCGCGGAGGTCGCGTCGATGGGGATGGAACTGCTGGCAGCGCCGTATTTCGCGAAGGCAGCGGGCGGGTTCTACACCGAGGCGGAGGCCGGCCGCGCGCTGGCCGAGAACCTTGAAAAGAACCTCCTGTTCTGGCCGTACATGGCGGTCGTTGACGCGTTCCAGCACTGGGTTTACGAGAATCCGGCGGCGGCGATGGAGCCGGCGAACTGCGACCGGCAGTGGATGAAGCTCTGGCGCCGGTTCATGGCCGGGATTGATTGGACCGGCCTGGAGGACGTGCTCGAAACCGGCTGGCAACGGAAGCTGCACATCTTTCTCGTGCCGTTCTACTACGTTGAGTATGGGCTGGCGCAGCTCGGCGCGGCGCAGGTCTGGGCCAATGCGCTCAAGGACCAGGCCGGCGCGGTGGCCGCCTACCGGCGCGCTCTCGCGCTCGGCGGCACGAAGTCTCTGCCGGAGCTGTATGCGACCGCCGGAGCCAAGTTCGCCTTTGATGCCGATACGCTCGGCCCGGTCATCAAGCTGATTGAGGAAAAGCTCGCCGGCTGATGCACGGCCGGCGGTACTAACTTGTATGGAGGTCCGGTTATGAAGCGACGATTGACTCTGATGGGATTGCTCGGTCTGGCAGTCATGCTGCTGTCCTGTGGCATCTTCGGCAGCAGCGGTGGCGGCATCGAGTTTCCTCCGGTCGGCTACCTGGTCATCAGCTACAACACTTCCCAAACAGTCGTGGACCCGATAACGCTGCTCGCCGAGGGCGGGGCGCCACAGGGCGGCTACACGTGGTTGCTGGCGAGCGGCTCGCAGTACCCGTCCGGGACGACGGTGGACCCGTTTACCGGTGTGTTTCACGCGACCGGCGGACCGGTGGCGCTGCAGGCAACCAGCTTCAAGATGACCGCGACCGCCGGCTCGAACAGCGCCACCAGCAAATCCTACGTCGTCAAAGTCATGAATTGTGGGAGCGGGCCGGTGCCGACGGCGGTCCTGCAGCAGTGGGACCCCTACGGCGTCGACCCGAGCGCGCTTGAGTTGGCCGATGCCAAAGCGGGGAAGGGCTACGGAGCGTCCCTCTTTGTGTTGGGCGGAAAGCCGCCGTATCACTGGGCCGAGGACCTGACCTATGTCGGCCGCACCGACTTGAGCTCGGTCGGGCTGACGCTCAGTCCAACCAACGGCGTGGTCTGGGGCGAGCCGTTCTCGAGCGCGTCGGGCAAGACCGTCCGGTTCCGGGTCATCGTCACCGACTCCGATGGCGACATCGCCGTGTACCAGCCGGTTTACACGATCCACGTCGAGTAGGAAACGGGCGTGCGGAACGCCCAGAAGACGGGGACTGTCCCGCAGCGAGACAGATGAGCTGCTCTGAGGGACTGTTCCCTTTTTCACAAACCGCTGGGGCCGATGTCGAGGTCCCCTGCTAGCCGCCACGGACTGAGCGGCAGCCGTCCCGACCCCTGCAGACCGCGGTTGAATTCAGCCGGGTCAAGACTATTCGTTCGCAGCTTGACTTCCGCCGTATCCGGCGGAAAATCGCAGTCAGCACATGAGTATCCGCGAACCCAAGGCCCACAAAGGAGGACACTGATGGTCAAGGAGTTCAAAGAGTTCATCCTGCGCGGGAACGTGATGGACATGGCGGTTGGTATCATCATCGGCGCCGCGTTCGGGGGAATCGTCAAGTCTCTCGTGAGCGATGTCATAATGCCGCCCATCGGGCTGCTGCTGGGTAAAATGGACTTCTCCAACATGTTCGCCGTGCTCAAGCACGGTGCGACCCCGGGCCCGTACGCATCAACGGCGGCGGCCCAGGCCGCGGGCGCGGTCACGCTCAACTTCGGCGTGTTCGTCAACACCATCATCAACTTCGTCATCGTCGGCTTTGCCATCTTCCTGATGGTCAAGGGCGTGAACAAGCTCCGCCGTCCGAAGTCCGTGCCGGCAGGCGCGCCGACCACGAAGAACTGCCCGTTCTGTTACTCGCTGATACCCATCAAGGCGACGCGCTGCCCGAACTGCACGTCGGAACTGACGGCCTAGCGTCCGAACCCGGCGAAAGGAGAGAAGATGACCCGTATCGGGACAATGTTCGTACTGGTCGCGGCGCTGGCCGCGGCCGAGCCCTGGAACCTTGCGGTTGACGCCAACCTGACCCTGAACCAGAACGCCTACAGCAACTGGGAAGGCGGCGCGGCCGGCCTGCTGGCCTACACCATCAACACGAACTCGCTGGCCGAGAAACAGCTCAATCCGAAGATGAACTCCCGGAATACCCTGAAGCTCGCCTTCGGACAGAACGTGACGCAGGATACAAGCGGGGCCTGGGGTGCTTTCGCGAAGTCGACCGACGAGATCAACTTCGAATCGGTGCTTCGTTTCACCATGGGCTGGGTCGTGGACCCGTTCGCGAGCGCGCAGGTCCAGAGCCAGTTCTGGGACAATAGCGACGTAACTCTGACCCGATACTTCAATCCGCTCGACCTGAACGAGGGGCTCGGCGTCGCCCGACGGATTGTCAAACACGACAAGACCGAACTCGTGAGCCGGCTCGGCTTCGGTGTCAAACAGCGGTTCGACCGTCAGGCGCTCGATACCATTCGTGCATATGAGCCACCGTTCGAGACGGTTCGCAGGAACAAGTTCAGCAACTACGGCGGCGTGACATTCGCGACCGACTTCACGACGCCGCTGGCCCAGGAGAAGATTTCTTACACCAGCAAACTGACCCTGTTCCAGGCGCTGTTCTTCTCCGGCGCGTCGAAACTTGCCGGCCAGCCCAATGCCGACTACTGGAAGGCGCTGGACGTCGGCTGGGAGAATACCTTCACGGCCGGCATCACCAAGGTACTGATGGTGAATCTCGCGGCACAGGTGCTCTACGACAAGGAAATCAACACCAAGGCGCGGTTGAAGGAGACGCTGGCGTTGGGTCTGACATACAAGTTCATCTAGCGCTCACTGCGCAAAGTTCATAACGTGGCGTGGAAGACATTCCCCGCCGCGTCGGGTTCGGAGGGAGAATCCACAGACGACACGCACTGCCCGACAGGGGCCGCTGAGGCCAAGTGTCACCCCGACGCCGATGGAGGGGTCTCGCCCGAACCGGGGAATTCAGAGACAAGAGACCAGAGTGCAGAACTGCCGGCGCCGAAAGGACATCCACAGATTCCGCAGATTACGCAGATTTCTTCTTCCCGAACCCCAGAACCCCAGAATTCTGGAACACCCTAACCCTTTCCTTGCGGCGTCCACCCGCAGACGCTATGATGTGGCAATGAAAGGTAAGATCGAGCTGGAACTGCGCGAGGTGAACAAGCTCTTCAACTCGATGGACCCGTCTCCGTTCCACGACAAGGACCTGAACCGGGATGCCGAGCAGTTCATCGTGAGCTGGGCGCAGGAATATTCGCTCAACCAGCCGCTGTCGCTTACCATCCACCTTGAGAACATGCCGGCGCAGAACCCAACCGCGTGGATGACCGAGTCCGTGCACAACTTCTTCGCCTACCGGGCCAAACTAAACCAGCTCGCCTTCCGGCGTCTGATGGACGACGGCCGAACCAGCCTGATGGTCGGTCTCGCCTTTCTCACCGGCTGTCTCGCCATCCGCAACCTGGTCCTGGGCCACACCGCCGGCGCCTGGGCCGGGCTCCTGCGCGAGAGCCTGACCATCGTCGGCTGGGTCGCGATGTGGCGCCCGGTGCAGATTTACCTCCACGAATGGTGGCCGTTCTGGCGGCGGGGTCGGGTTCTCTCCAGGTTGAGCACGATGCAGGTCGAAGTCGTCCAGAAGAAACCGGGGACTGGACATGCTGCCCCGGCTGAGCTTCCCAAGTGAACCGGTTCATGTGGGGTTCGCGGTTCTGGTTCATCGTGACGGCAGCGCTTGCCCTGCTGCTCGACCAGGCATCGAAGCTGCTGGCCCACAGCCTGCTGCATCCGTACGTGCCGCACCCGGTGCTCGGACAGATGCTGAGGTTCGTGCTGGTGTCGAACAGGCGGGGGCTGTTCGGCATGTCCTACGGGCCAATCTGGGTCCACTACGCCCTGCCCCTTATCGGCATGTGCCTTGTCGTCTACTTCGCCCTGCGCACTACCAGCCGCTGGTCCAGCGTGGCCTTCGGTTTGATCCTGGCCGGCGGGCTGGGCAACAACTTAATCGACCGCGTCCGGCTCGGGTCGGTAATAGACTTCATCGACTTCGGATTCGGCAACTGGCGCTGGTATACGTTCAACCTCGCCGACGCGTTCGTTGTGGCCGGCGTCATCATGCTCCTTGGATACGAGTTCCTCGGCCCGAAACAGGGCCCGGCCGCGCCGGCTCCGGACCCGGCGGCAAGGAATCGGAAACAACCGCCTGCTACCGGGCAGAACTGACACAGGCTGGCCGCTCGCATCGGGCAACTCAGGCTCGAGAGGGCAGATATCACAACTGCGGACGTGAAGAGCTCATCCCCAGATGACGTAGCCGCTCGGATTCCGACACCTCTTTGTGTCTGTGTCTCGGTGCTCCTGAGGTGAATTCCGGCTTCCAACTTGGGTTCAGAGCTTGTCGGAAAGCTCACTAGAAAGTGTATTCGAGAGCATCTTCAAGAGCGTAGGCGAAAGCGTGGTACAACGCACCGGCGAACGCTTCGGCCATCGCTTCGGGACAAGCTCACGCACAAGTTCGCGTAAGCGTCCGTTCCAAACCTCAACCTCAACCTTGACCTCAACCTGATTCGAAAGTCCGGTCTCAACCTCAACCTGAACCTTGGCCTATTCCTCATTCGGAGTCCTCTTCGACCGCCACCCTGGGGGCAGGGGAGGGCAAAAGGCGGGAATCGTGAATAGTGAATTGAGAATGTGGAAGTTACGGCACTTCCCGGCCGGCGGCGGAATGTGTACTATAGTACACATTGGGACGCGGGAATGACCGGCAATCCCGTACATCGCGGTTCAGCCGCGCTGCGCCCTGTGTGCTGTCTCCTGACTACTGTCCGCAGACGCCGCCAGAAGAATCGAAAGCTCTGCATCTGAGCGTATCTCAACCGGTTAGCTGACAGCGACTGCGGCTTTATGGCCGCAGCCGATTTCTTGCTTGACTAGTACCAGTATAATTATATAATGACTGGTA
>Ga0265595_1000752_pt1 | contig 27289 bp, 69 predicted proteins | sample saktaG_15_FD_190148 | JGI IMG/M metagenome (GOLD analysis project Ga0265595, IMG submission 190148) | Saline water microbial communities from Sakinaw Lake, British Columbia, Canada - sak_2013_06_06_50m | ecosystem: Environmental > Aquatic > Non-marine Saline and Alkaline > Saline ...
ATATAAAATATCTTGGAAGTACCTATAAAGTAATAAAAAGAGGTTCTACTTCCTACTGATATTATAACTTCCTTTTCTACCCGTATAATCACTTGGGAAGTGCGAAATAGTGAGATCCTATTTCAAGAGCAGTAATGATTTCTTTTGCTAGTTTTCTTTCAGTATTATATTAAAAAAGCCCAAAAAGAAAAGTAAAACTAGCACCATTTAATAATAAGAAACCTTGAATTATAAAGCCAAATTGCCTCTATTTTATGAACCAAAAGGGTTGGAAAAGAGTTGAGGAAAAAATGAACGCAGGTTCACTAATAAATGAAACATCGTTTCAAAATAGTAGAGTTTAATAATAATATGAAAAAAACAATAGCATACGCAATAGTAAAGAATAAAAGATATGAAACTATAATAGATGGTTTGGATACACGATATTATATTTTCAAATTCAAAACAAAAGCATTAAGAGAATTGGAAAAAGACGAAAAGGTAATCAAAGTAGAAATAAAAGAAGTTAAATAATATGAAATATACGATAAAAGATTTTAATAAGATAAATGACAAAATAATAGATGATAGTATTTTTCAAGCAGAAAAGGTTGAGTACAAAATAGTTGAAAGGGAAAGCCAAGTTGATGAATTGATTGATTGGATTAGTGAAGCAAGAGGAAATGATAAAGGACTAATGAAAGAAGATTTAAAATACTTAATGTCAATAAAAGATGAATATGTCTTATCTTCAATCAGCACAAATGAATTCATACAAGAAGATACAAATAGGGGTCAAGAGATATTAGCAGAAATATACAATAAATAACTAACAAGTATATGCCTAAAAAAATACATAAAGATATAAAACAACTAATTGGTGAAATTTCAATTTTAGCAGGTTGCGATATACAACATAATGGTTGTCCTTGTAATACTTGTTTTCACGCTTGGGCTTCTGATATAGGTTTATCAGTCAATATGGCTCATTTGCTTTGGTTAGTGATATTGGGTATTAGAGGTGACTATCCTGAAAAAGAAATTATTGAGGGAATAAAAGAAATGGATCTATTTAAGCATAAAAAGGTCAAAAAATAAATAAAAATAGTTAATTTATGGGGGCTGGTGTATAAACTTTGTCTGGGGAGGTTAAAGGGCTAAAATCGGAGTAATTACCCGATGCCTATTAAAAAAAGACAAGACCAGAAAGGAGGAATCAACTAACCCTCTGCCCCGTTCCCCATAAGTTAATTATTAAAACAAAATAGAAATATGAAAAAATATAATGTTAATTTTTATCAGACAATTCAGGTTGAAGCTAAAAACGAAGAAGACGCAGAAGATATGGCGATTAAACTATGGGAAGATAATGAAGATATGCAAGATGTTGAAAATATGGAAATTGAGGTAGAAGAATTAGATAAGTAAAAGGTCATAAAAAGGTCAATAAAGTAATAAAATTATATGACAAGAGGAACACCATATTTAATCTTAAAAAATAAAACTATTTGCTCTGACGAATTTAATGGCGATATGTATGGAAGTCCAAAAGACGACAAGAATTCACAAGAAAAAGGACACTATTCTACAATGATGAATAAACTAGCCAAAGTTTTAGACGAAAAGAGTTTTAAGACAAAGATTAAAGAGTTTAATAAAGAAAACCATAATTATCAACCATTCCATTTCTATGTTTATGTTGATAAAACAAAATGTCTTGATATGTCAAAAGATTATTATAAAAATTTCTTTTCTGATTATCTATTCTTTAAGAATTGTAGTGATAAAGTAGAAATTCTTATTGATATAGATAGCGATCCAATAGAAATTGGCAAAGGTCAGATTGCTACATTTAAGTTTGGTAGTTTAATAGAGATAATATAATATGTCTAAAAAAGAACTTATAAAAGAAATTGAATTGTGGCTCAAAGATTTTGAAAAAGCAAATAGTATGAACTTAATAGATTTTGATGAAAAAACATTTGAGGATAGTGCATATCTTCTCTTTCGTGAAGTGTTAAAAATACTAAAAAAATAGATATGTCTAAAAAACTAAAAAAATTTCAAGTTCGTAGAGTATGGAACAATCCCAGAGAACAATATACTATCGTTGAAGCTGAAGATAGGGAAGAAGCAGAAGAAATGGCAAGAAATTTAGATGAAAATCAATGGGAAGATTGCTGGGACAATAATAATGAAGTGGCAGATTGGGAATATACTATTGGAATTGGAACTTAAAAAATAACTAAAATAATATGTCTAAAAAATGTAAGCACCAAAATATAATAATTACTTATAAAAGTCGCTATAATGTGCCGATGGGTTGGGATAAATTACAAGAGCAAGATGATATTGAATTAAGTAAATACTTTATTGAAGAAATAGAAGAAGGGATATTTTGTGAAGATTGTGGCGAGTATCTTAATAAATAATACTATGTTAATAAATAAATACAACTTAAAAATCACCAATTTCTGTTCAAAAAATACCTATAAACCAGAAATAAATGGAATCTATTTTTCAGAAAAAGAGAGTATTGCTACTGACGGATTTAGTTTAATAAAAGTTCAAATTCCTGAATTAAGTTTAGATGATTATCCTATTCTACCAAATGAAAAAATTGTGAAGAATCCAAAATCTTTTATTTTACCGATAGAAGAAGCCATAAAAATATCAAAAAATCTACCAAAAAAGAAAACTAAATTACCAATTTTGGAAAATGCTGTGATATTAAAACAGGAAAAGGATTTTATAGAGATTGGATCTACTGACTTATCATCTGTTAATAAAACTAGAAGCTATTTAATTGAAGGCAAATATCCTGACTATAAACAAGTTCTAATCAAAAAAGGCAAACATATTAGTATTACTCTTAATGTTAAATTCCTTAAAAGAATTGTTGATTTTCTTAATGAGTTTAATTTAAGTAATGTTGGTCCAGAGAATGAGATTAAGATAGAAATCCCAGTTAATAAAAATCAACCAATTTTCTTTTATGGGAAGAATAAAGATACAGGACAAAAATGTGAAGCCGTTTTAATGCCAATAAAAGAAGAAGATAATTCTTAATAATATGTTGTCAAAACAAGAAAAGTTATATTTAATAAAAATAATAAGAAGGGAATTAAAATCTAAAAGAACAGATTGGCATTTGGTAGTTAATCTTTCTGCCATTTGTGATTTAAGTGATACCGCTTTTCGTGAAATGTTGGCAGAAAGAGATAAAAAATCATTGTTAAGAGATTATTTGCTTTCTTTAACTTATCAGAAGAACAAAAAAATAAGTAGAAAGTCATTGGTTTTCTAAACTAAACAGAAAAATAGGAAATTTCTGTTTAGGAATAGGGAACTGATAGCCGTCTTTCTGAAAAAGGGAAACTGATAGTTAAAACCCGAATAAAAACTGATAGTATTTTGATAGTCAAAGACCATTTCAAATATACTATCAAGTCCGAAAGAAACTTTAACTAACTGATATTCCTTTTTAATCTAAAGTTATCAGAACTCTAACCTCTGCCGATAAGGGTTAAATCGGTGGTCAGTCCCAAAGACCATAAAATAGGAAGTTTGTAAATTAAATAACGAAAAGGGTGTTCTGGTGGTCTTTACTCTTTTGGTTATTCAGGGTTCTAAAAAATCAATTGTTAAATAATATAATAACATGAATAAAGAAACATTTATAATCTATGAAACAATTAGAAGAAGTGGTGCAACCAATATGTTTGATGTTAAAAAAGTTATTGAATTGAGTGATAACAAATTAACAGAAGAAGATTGTTTAGACATAATGGAAAATTATTCTGAATATGAGGGAGAGTTTAACAAAGAATAAAAAGGTCATTAAATAACTTTAAGATGATTTATGGAAAAATACTTTATTTGTCCTCATTGTCATAAAAAGCAAACTTCAGTTATAGAGTGGGAAACCGAAAGTGTTGCCTATAAGGTTGACTTCAAAACAAAAGATTTAGAAGAAGTAGATAAAATAACTGGAGATTTTGAAAACTTCACTTGTGTTGAATGTGGAGAAGATTTTGATATTAAAACCCAGAATAAGATTAGAAAACTTTTGGGTTGGTAAAAAGGTCGTTAAATAATATAAAGAACCAAAAACTATGTCAGGAACATCGTCATCAGAAATTTGTCCCATTTGTGGCAAAGAAATGTCTGTTTATTCTGACTATAAGCCATTTGATAATGTGTCTGGCGATTGTCTGAATTGCGGATTTATTTATTACACAAAAAAGGAACAGATGAGCTTGGAGGAAATAAATGAAAGGAGAAAAGATTATAATGAAGATATGGATCTAAAAGGCAAAGAGAAATTAAAACCACTCACTCAGAAACACTTGGATAAATACGAGAAAGATATTGAGCAAATATGGTAAAAAGGTCGTTAAATTAACTTAATCTTAAAGTTATGAAGAAAAAAATGTATCAAGTTAATGCAACTCGCACTGAATATGGTTGGGCAGAAATAGAAGCCAAAGATGAAGACGAAGCAAGAGAGATAGCACTTTCAGGTGACCAAGATTTTAACTGGATGAATGAAGATTTTGGTATTGATAGCATAGAAGAAGTTAATCTCTTGATAAAAAATAAGGGTCAATTAACCAAATAATAGGATCACATATAAAAGGTCGCCAAAATTGCACCCGTGTTCAATTATAATTATATGAAATATAAAATTTTATTTTCAGCAAAAGTTTATCTTGAAGAAATAATTGAAGCCAACTCTTTCAAGGAAGCCACAGAAAAGGCAAGTAAAGAATTTCTTAATGAAGATAGAATCTATGAAATTGATGAGTGTGCTTCTTCAGAAATACTACCACAAGAGAAATACTATTTTAGAATAGAAAGAGTTGAAAAATATGAGTAAAGAACTTGAAAAAGTAAAAAAAGATTTAAGAGAAATTTCTTATGGTTTTATCCAAATTTTTAAGGGGCTTATAAAAGAAGTTGAGGATCTAAAATTGGAAATAAAACAATTAAAGGATGATAAAAAATAAATTAGGACAATTTATAAAGGGAAATACTCCTTCTGAACATTACAGATGGAAAGATGGAAGAACCTTAAGTCAAGAATATCAAAAAGAGAGAAGAAAAAAAAACCCTGTAAAATTCAGAGAATATGATAAAAAGTATTATTGGAAACACCAAGAAAAAAAATTAGCTTCACATAAACTTTGGGCATTAAAAAATCCTGAAACAATAAAGTCCAACAATAAATTGTATTACCAAAAAAATAAAGAGGAATTAAAAGATAAATCTAGAAGATATTATTATGAAAATCGGGAAGAAAGAAGGAAATATGACAAACAGCATTGTCCAAAGAGAAAAGAAAAATCAAGAGAAACAAGAATAAGCTCCAATGGTATCAGAAGTATCTAAAGTTAAAAGAACAAATAAATGAAAAATATAAAACTTGAAATAACCCAAAAATATATCTCTGGAATAATCAAGGGATATTCCAATTCTCTTATTCTACTTGGTAGAGCAGGATTAGGTAAAACAGAAATTGTATTAAAAACCATTAAAGAAGCGAATTTAAAAGAATATGAACATTTCCTTTATTTAACTAATTACTCAACTCCTTTACAATTTTTCAAAATCCTTCAAAAAGTCAATGAACTTGAAAGTCCAAAATTATTGATTCTTGATGATTATGAATTTTCACTTAAAAATCTTCAATTAGTTGGCTTACTTCGTTCGGCTCTCTGGCAGGGAGTTAATGGTCAAAGAAAGGTTTGTTGGTATTCTACTTCATCTAAAGTCAAAGACCAAGAATTTATTTTTGACGGAAGAATTATTTTAATTTTGAATAAATTCAATGGGGAGAATCCAATTCTTCGGGCATTGGCAGATAGGGGTTTCTTTTATGAATTCAATTTAACCAATAGAGAAATTTTAGAAATGTTAAAGGAAAGAACCAAAGAACCCTACAAAAAACTATCACTAAAACAAAGGTTTGATATATTTAACTTTATTGCCAAGAATACTTTGGGTTCTAAATATCTTTCCTTAAGAACTTTAGAAAAGGGTTATAATTTATTTCTTCTCTCGCCAAACCATTACCAGCAACTTCTATTGAAACAAATAAGATAAAGGTCAATTCAATAAAATAACAACATAAAGAACAAAAACTATGTCTGAATATACTAACAAAGAAGAAGAAGCGATTGGTAAGGCACGGAAGATTTTAGAAAAAGCAGGAATGTATATTGAGGGTGATGACGAAATGCCAGACGAAGATGGTTTAGAGAGATGGTGTATCCATCCAAGTAAAGAAAATTGAAAAGTCGGATCTAAAATAAAAAGAAAACTTAATAAATAAGATAAAGGTCGGTGTTAATAAAATAATAAATATAATTTTATGGATGACTCAACAATAATTGTTTTAGGAATTTTTCTTGCATTATTTTTTATTGGTATTCTTATGTGGGGAATCCCTCAATATAATGTATGGCAAAAAGGCATGAGTGGGCAAGCACAATTAAGAGAAGCAGAATTTACTAAAAGGGTTTTAATAGAACAGGCAAAAGCAGATTTAGAAAGTGCTTCTTTATGGGCATTAGCAGAGGTTGAAAGAGCTAAAGGTGTTGCGGAAAGTACAGAGATTATTTCAGAAAAATTACAGATGAATGAGGCATATTTACAATATCTTGCAATCCAAGCACAAATAAAAATGGCAGATAGTCCAAATCATACCACGATATACATACCAAGTGGCATTAACGGTATTCCTATAATAAAGTCATTAGGAGAATAGAAACTAGTGGGGGGTGTAGTTTAACTATACTCCCCACAAAATAAAAATCAAAATTATGAAAAAAGAAATAATAAAAATGTTAGAAGATGCTGGTGCGGGCGATACTTATGTAGAGGATATACTTTCTGAAAGTGCAAGAAAATTTATAGAAGAAAATACACAGATAAAAGACGAAGAGGAAATAAGAGAAGCAATAGATTATTACAGAGAGGGATTTTTTAGAGGATAAATAATTTAAACAATATAATATGAAAACTAAAAAAGATAAATGGCTATTCCAAAAAACATTTGAAATAGTTCCACCATTTAGAAAAAATAAATTTAAATTAAAGAATGATCCTTGTTGTTTGATAGTGGATGATTTAGATAATCCCAAAAATGATAAAAAGGTAGTAGAACAAATAAAAATGTTTATAAAAAAGACAAAACCAATGGTGATTGATTTGTCAAAATTAGATAAATAACTCAAACAATTAAAGGTCGGGTTAATTATAAAGAGCAATTAAGTTAATATGAACATTAAAGAACTCTCGGATAAAGAGTTAATACAATTAAATAAAGATGTTTATCGTAGTGTCTATATTGATGAATGTTATGGCATAAAAGATTTAGGAATTTTAAACCAAACAACAAGTGAATTACAAGACAGGGGATATATCTTAAGAGATGATGTGCCTGTTTGGACGAAATATGAAAAAAAATAAAATAGATTTTACGGTATGGAAATGTGGAAATCCATCTGCAAGTGGACAAAGACAAAAATATCCATCAAGATTTATCTATAACTTAAAAAAGTATTATCCGTTAGAAGGAAAAAAGATTTTAACAATGTTTTCTGGAAGTTCTGATATAGGAGATACTACTGATATAAGACCAGAAACTGGGGCGAAGATTATTGCACCTTATGATGATTTGCCAATAAAAGACAATACCTATGATATGGTGGTTGCTGATCCTCCATATAATGCCTTATATGCAAAAGAATGGAAAGCAGATTTACCAAAACCAAAAAGAATTTTAAAAGAAGCATCAAGAATAGTTAAGATTGGGGGTTTAATTTTAATTTTACATATAATAATTGTTCCAGCATATAAGGATTGTAATGTGATAAGAGTTGGTATTCATCCTGTTCTATGTGGTTCAAATAATGCGATAAGAGTATTAAATGTTTTTAGAAAAATCTAACTAATAAAATAATATGAAAAAAGAATATAAAATTTGTATCTTTCTTTTTCTTATAATGTCTTTAGCAGTTTTTTCATATATCAGTTTTCTAAATGACAGATTTGAAGAAGTTAAACTTGTTTGTAAAACAGAAAATACTCTCTATACTCCCAATGATACTTATTGGGAATTTGATAAAATTCTTCAAGAAATTGCTTCTCAGGAATATGATAGAGAAAATCATAATTGTGTAGATTTCAGCAGAGAGTTAAAAGAAGAATTAGAGAGTATTGGTATTCAGAGTGAAATAATATATGGGGAACAGAACGGTAAAGGTCATGCTTGGATTGGAGTGTTTATTGAACCGCAAAGAGCAGAATTCATAAACCCAGACGAAGGTTATGTCTGGGGAGTTGTAACTAGCGATTGAACCAGCGTTCAAAAAAATTATGATAGAAAAAAAATTAAAACAAATAGAAGAAACTTTTTCTGATTTTATGAATGGGTATAGGTTAATAATGCTCACCCAACGAAGCAAAGAAGGTGGCAAGGTTAACAAGCCAGATAGAGTAGCGACTAAAAGGATCTCAAAAAATAAGGAAGAGTTTTTGGAAATTGTCAAGAAGTTTTTAGAAATCAAAGAGCAAAGCGATAAACCGTTAAGGATCTATTCTTCTGTTAATAAGAGAGATATAGAGAAAGGAATAAGAGAGTTCAAGCACAGGCAGTTAGATGCTGATTATTACGATGAAGAAAGTAGGCACGATTTCTATCTTGACATTAAAAATAGATGGATTAGTTGTTTAATGAACCCGAGTTCACGAGCAGAAACAAAATTCTTAATAGATATTGATGATGTAATGCGAAAAGGTAAAAATTATGATATTTCATTTATAGAAGAACATTTAGAAACAATCAAAGTAAAAATACTTCTGGGATACGATACAAAAAATGGAACGCATATTATCACCGAGCCCTTCAATCCTAATTTATGGAATAGCGAATTTGGCGATATAAAAAAAGATTCTTTATTATTATTAGATTATTAAATGGAATCAAAAGAAATTAAAACTGAAATTAAGAAAAATCTTTGTAAATGTGGAAAAGAGAAAAAGGGGCAATGGAAGAATGCGAGATTTTGCTCATTACTTTGTTATCTTAATAATTTTACAAAGTATTCTCGTTAAATAAAGAATATGAAATATTTTTTTGTAAGTGATGAACATTATGGCCACACCAAAATTTTAAAATACTGCAATCGCCCATTTAAAGATATTAAAGAAATGGATGATGAACTGATAAAAAGGCACAACTCTTTGGTTAGTGTTGAAGATGTGGTTATTCACGCAGGAGATTTTACATTAAGAAGTAAAAGAGAAGCAGAAAATTACATTAGGCGATTAAATGGAAAACATATATTTTTTAAAGGAAGCCATGATTATTGGAATAAAAATCTACCTAGTGTTTGGGAAAAAGAAATAGATGGAATTTATATAGTTGTCTGTCATTATGCCCTTAGGGTTTGGCCTCGTTCTCATTATGGAAGTATTAATTTATATGGACACTCTCACGGAAATCTTGAACCATTTGAAAACCAATGGGATGTAGGAGTAGATAATAATAATTTTTATCCTATTTCTTTAGAAGATATATTAAAAAAAATAAAAAATAGTAAATAAATAATATATAAATATATGAAAACAAAAATGACAATGAATCCAATAGAAACAAAAAAGGACACTCTTTTACAAATGGCTATCTCTCAAGGATATGTCCCGCCAAAATGTAACTTAGCGGGAGAATTAGTAATGGCCTTGGTAAATAGTGGTGAAGATCCTTGTGCCGAATGTAATGCTGATAGGAATAAATGTGGTGGAAAACCTAAAGGTCGTAAACAATTATTTTAATTTAATAATATGAAAGATCCAATTTTAGCAGGAGTATTATCATTTTTATTCCCAGGTTTAGGTCAAATTTATGTTGGCAAAACCTTTAGAGGAATAATGTGGTTTATCGCAGTAGTAGTTGGCTATATGTGTTTTGTTTTCCCAGGGCTTATCCTTTGGATAATAAATATCTGGGATGCATCAGAAGAAGCAAAAAAAGTAAAATAAAGTAGAAAAATAAAAAACCCCTGAACTTAATCGGAGGTTTTTTATATATTTTAATTTTTTAAACTCCTTTAATTCTTGCTTTTAGAATTTCATTTGCTGAAGAAAAACCTCTTATATATTTCTCTTGTTTCCCAATTGAAAAATTAATCATCCAATCAGGATCTTTTCTTCTAGAAAACTGAGGGACTACTCTTAATTTAGCCCTTAAAAGACAATCATTAAAGTTTCTTTCAGATATACTTACTTCGGGTCTAAACATTTCTTTAACTTTTTTTCTTTTTAATAATTTTTTCATTTATAAATAAATTCTTTTTCATTGCCTGCAAATTCCATTTTTTCACCATTAGGCATAAGTAAAAACCACTTTCCACTCATTTGAAATGCTCGATTTCCTTCATGATATGGTTTTTTCTCTTTAGGTTTTAGTTTATCAATATCATACCACTTTTTAAAAACCGTTTCTATACTCCAATCTAACTCTCTACTATCCGCCCATTCAGCCACCTTTTTAAGACAAAATTTAGCTTCTTCTAAATCGTTATCACATAAATAAACCAACTCCTTGGCTGGTCTCGTAAAGCGAGCATAGATAATTTTCTTTTTCCTGTAAAAATCCTTATCTTTGTTTGCCCAACCCTTTAACTCAAAAAAGTAATTTACTAATTGAAGAGGAAGTGCCTTGGGAGGTATATTTGTTTCTTTATTAATTGTTTTATCTATATTAGTTTGGGTTAAGTTTTCTTGACTACTGGTGGTTGAGTTTTCTTTACTACTGGTAGTCAAGGTTTCCCTACCACTAGTAGTTAAGTTTTCTTGACTACTTCCCTTATCATTAACTTTATCATACCAAGTAATATCATAAACATTATTTCTGCCCCTCTCTCTTTTTACTTTTAATCTCCCCTTTTTTTCTAATTTTTTTACTATTCTGATAATAGTATATTTAGTCCAACCCAAATCTCTAGTAAAAGATTTAAAAGATGGGAATGCCGAGTTTTTATTGATAGCATATAATTTTACATACAAATACCATCTCAACTCGTCACTATCACAACTCTTTATAAGAAAAAATCTTGCGAGGGAGTATTTAGTTTTTAGGTGTTTTGTTTTATCCATTTAATTTTTATAAATAAAATAGGGCGTCATAATCGGCAAAAATTACAGAACGCCCTACTTTATGCCGATTACTTTTTGTTTAATTGTCCGAATATGTACTTTTTCTATTATACTAAAATTCAGGGAATAGGTCAACCCACTTACCATCCTTTTGGTGGTTTTTCTTTATCAAATACACTTGGTGAACCAGCTCTTATTCCTTTGTCTTGTCTTCCAGACATAATAAATTGATTAAAACCAATCATTGCTAAACCTATGGAATCCCAATCATCGGCGTGTTCTCCAACACTTTCTATTTTTTGTAGGTCATTAGTTACAGAGCATAGAGAATTTAAAAGGTCTTCGTCATCAAAAATTTCTATTTGTGAGTTGCCGAAAATCTTCTCAAGACTAGATGCCATTTCTACTTTTCCTTTATGTGTAAAAACTATGGGAATAAAATGGGGCGTAAGAATCTCAGAATCAGCTGCTCCCATAAATTCGCCTCTGGTATCATCATAGTATAATTTATCTATGCCGAAGTTTTTTATCGCTATTTTGCAATACTCAACTTGGGATGGATTTAAAGGATCATAAGGTTTGGCAGTAAAATATCTCCAACCTTTCATTATTTTGCGATGAATGTGAATGGCCTTGCCATCTTTAACTTCAAAAATATTTAATGCAGATTTATGTTTTTTACGACCTATATCTAATCCAGCGATAACGAGGTTTCTAGTATCTAATCCAGTATTTAGTGGGATATTTCTTAATTGTTTATTAACTATCGTTTTTCTAAGATTTTCCTTTTTAAAAAATGCATCGGTAGAGTAAAATGGCTCACACATTATCTCTGCGGAGAATGCTTTCTCTCCCATTATGGCAAGTTTTGATTTTAATTTTTCCAAAGTATAAAATTCAGGCCAAACTGGAACTTCATTGCCATCTTTATCTTTAATAATACCTGGGCTAAATGTAGTATGAAATTCTTTCTGAAGTTCAGGGTCAAAATAAAGATCTGCTAAAGAAATTGGTGATCCAACTATATGAATTTCTCCTCCTGGCTTTAATGATTCTAAAATTACACTTCTGAAAATTTGGTTAATTTTTAAAATTATAGTTGGGTGAATTGGATTTGCTGGGTCTGATAAAATGTCATCTAATAATAAAATATCACTTTTAGATCCACGAGAAAAGGAAACAATACCAACAGGCCTAATTCTAACTATATGTTTTCTGTCCCAAGTATATGCTCCAATATTTTCAGCAATAGGTTTTAGATTAGTAATCTCCTTAAAATATGGATTTTTTTCTATGAGTGATCTGATTTGCTGGATATGCCAAGAATTTCCAGACCAAATTATTTTACCATTTCTTCGGACTAACAGAATATGACTTGGAACTTCCACACAATAAACTTTTCCCTTATAAGAAATTTCACTTATCTGATCTTTTCTAAAATAGCTCTTCTTTCCCTTAGAACAATAGACAATAAATGAATCTTTTGTTTGATATTCCTTGCCTCTAATTACAGCTTTTCCTCCTTTCTTAGTAGATATTTGGCTCCTGAGTCCGATTTTGAAAGCTATTTCTTGAACATCATCTGCTAATTGCTTGGATATTGTATAATAAGCATAAGATTCTCTTTTTAGTTTTTCCGAAATTCTAAGATTTCCATCTCCTTTAATTAAAACTTCAAAAAATATTTCTAGTGCTTTAGAATTTAATTCTTTAATCCAACCTGGAATTAATTTATTTCCAGATGTCTTGCCACAATCTTTTAAAAAGAAATACCATTTTTTAGAGGTAAAGAAAAATTGTCGTGCTTTTTGGTTATATGTATATTTAATTTTTAATCTTTTCAATAATTCACATATTTCTTCAAAGTAAGTGGATTTTTCAGATTGACTTATTAAGACTCTATAACCATAACTAATTTTTCCTTTCTTGGATATTCTCGATTTATATTTTAAGAGATTTCCTTCTGTAATATACCAAGACATTAATCTCAAAGTATCTTTATTTTTTCTAAATTGTTTTCCCCTCCAAACTCCATAACTTGTCATCCATCTTGATGTTCCAAATTTTGTCTTCCTTATTATCGGAAGTAATTCCCTTAAATCTCGAAGGTGTCCCCTGATTCTTTTATCCCCATGACCTCCAGAAACAAATATTTTATGATTTGGCGTGACAAATAAGTCGAGATGTTGATTTTTGAAAGAAATCATTTTTCCAGAATAGGGATATTCAAACTTTTTCTGCACCGAATCAAATCTAATTTCTCCATGTTCGGCTCTTGTTGCTATCTCTTCTCCTTCGTTTATTTCTGCGATATTTTTGAAACCATGTTTTGTTAGAACTTCAGTTTTATTATCATAACAAGCTAACCTTTCGTTATAGCTGAAATATCTAATGTCCAAATCCTCTTTTATGCCACGAAACATTATATTGAACATAACATAGTCATATAAAGAGGTAGATTTAAAATGGGAACGGGCAGCTATCTTCATGGTTCTGTCATATTTACTCAAATAATTACAGGAATTCTCAATATAAGAACCACCGATAAAATTCGGAAAGCTTTTAGCAAATATATTTGTAGTAAATGAATAGAAACTCTTCTGGGATTCAGCGAGAGTTCCTACACGAGTTTTTAGATCTATTTCAACCATAAATTGCACCCTGGTTCAGGTATTTCTAATTATAAATTATCTTTTTTTTGTTCAGATAAAATTTTGAGTATTTCTTTTATTGATCCTCCAGCTTCTACTTCTATGGAATACCTCTCCTGATAAAGGTTTCTTAATTTATTTAATTCGATTTGGTCTGCTCGAATTTCACCATTTAATTCCTTTATATTTCTAACAGATTGTTCTGGTCTTTTATATTCCTTATCCAATTGAGTGGTCAGTTTCTTTATCCTTTCGGATATAGAAAAGATAGCACCCTCCAAAAGTTCCTTGTTTGGCACTTTTATAAACTCCTTGTTTACCAAAGTTATGGCTCGTTTAATAGTGGACTTGGAGCAATCATTCTTCTCGGCTAATTCCCAAATTGGCAGATGGTACCAGAATTGATCTATCCAAATTTTGATGTATTTATCCATTAGTTCATCATTCTTGAAAACAGATGGTCTTCCTTTTACTTTTGTCATATTTTTATATTATTTGTTTTTGACCTTTTTGACATGGTAATGTCATTTTTCAATCTACCTATTGACAAGGATGAAAAAAAGAGTATAATGGAGATAGTGGGTAGTATAGTAGGTAGATAATTAACTTATATTATAATACTATATTAATTCATATAGGTCAACCATATGCGAAAAAAAAGAGAAATAGACAAAGGTGAACTAGCCGAAATAGAGGAACTATACGATGGGAGATATTCTAGTGTAAAAGAACTAGCAAAGATTTTTAATACTTCGACTTGCACAATGCGTTGGATAACAAATCATAAAAACTTCCGACAAGAACAAACATCTAGAAGTAAAGAATGGATGAAAGAACATCCAGAAAGAACTAGAGAGATTCAGAGAAAGGCTTGTATGACATATTGGTTAAAAACAAAGAAAAACCAAAAGAAAAAGAAACCACTTGTTCCTAAGATTAAGCAGAAAAAAACTTCTTTATTTAAAAAAATATTTTCTTGGAATGCTACAAAAGATTCCAACATACTAACTTTTTATCATGGAACAGATAGATATGGGTTAAGAGAAACTGAAGAACAAGGTTTTCTTTTACGCAAAGGAGCAATAGACACGCCCTATACATATCTAACAACTGACATTAAGGAAGCAAAGAAATATGGCAATATTATTATAGAAGTTCAGTATGATACCAATAAACATCCTGAAATGAATAACTATCAAAAAGGAGATTGGCAATGTCGAGTATATGAACCAATTTATAATTATAAAGTAAATAGTAAATAAAATATAAAATTATGGAATTTCAAATAACGATAAAAACAATATTTATGATTTTGGTAACGGTAAATATAATTACTTTTGCTTTTGCTAAAGACATCAAAACGAGGTTGATTGCAGGAATATGGACTATTATAATATTAGTTGCTTTTTTATAACTAAATAAAAAAAACTATGAATAAAACAATAAAAAATACAAACAAAGAATTCTATAAGGATTGGACAAAAGAACAATTAATTAAAGAACTATGTAGAATGAACAAGATTTTAGTTAGTTGTTTGAAGATCGTTTTAAAGATGTTAAAACTTACAAAGTAATTTTTGCCCATACTAATATGCCAAAAATACTAAGAAAAAAAATAATTGAGATATTAAGTGAATATCCATCACATCCACCAATGACAGGAACAGAAAAAGGAATAAACTTGATAACAGTAAATAAGATTTTAGAATTATTATCCCAACAAAAAGAAGATCTTAAAGAGGAAGTTGAAAAAATAATGATAAATACTTTAAGTGCTGATACTTTAAAATACCACAAGGAAGTGAATAAAATGTATAAAGAATTAGAAAAACTATGAATAAGGTAAAATACTATTTAATAATAAATGAAGAAGATTGGGTATATCGTGGAGAAGATGAAGTTCGTGTCTCTGAAATAGTAGTAAAAGAATTTGATACTTTGGAAAAAGCGAAAAGTGCTAAAGGTGAGACCTATGATGATAGTTTAATAATTGAGGGAAATATTATAGACGGTAAATTAAAAGATTTCTTAAATAATTAAATTGAACCTTGGTTCAAATATATGAAAAACATATTAAAAGAAATAAAATACTGGGTTGAAAAGATAATCGCAGTATTCTCTCTTATAGGAGTAGTTTCACTTATCGCCTTAATGGTTGGAATAGTAATTTTATCCTTTGTGGTAATTGCATTAGGACTTTGGAAAATTTTTATTTATCTTATTTAATAAAATATGAAAAAAGAAATCAAAATAGTCAAACTACCAAAAGAAGTTCTTAAAAGAGCCAAAACTATAGGCAATATATTTGATATACTAAATAGTCAAAAAGAGGATTTTGAAGTAATAGTATGTCGTCTTATGGTTGTTTTAAAAGATAAATACAATTTAACAGATAAACAATGGAACAAAGACATTGCTCCGATTTTGCGACAATTTTATACTAAACTAACTAAATAAATATGGAAAAAACAAGACTACCAATTTATCTAATAGATCATAAACTCAGATGGAAAGCATTTCAAATATTACACGATAAGTTAGTTAAAGATTCAGGGCCAACTCCGCAACAAGCCACCAAAACAATTTGGCAGATGATGAGAGATAAGCAAATTTATTGTTGGTTTGACCAATTGAATAAGAATGACATGAACCTAGGAATTAAATTACCTAAAGATAGAGAAATACATTTAATAACTAATGTTAAATAAGTTTTTAGATTGAATAGATTTGTTTTCTGAATGGTGTGGTTGAGGTCTATTGGTGAGGCAAAATCCCGCTTAAGAGATATATGTGCTTAAGCAAAAATCCCCGTAAGGGATTACTGGGAAAGGAGGGTAGTAAACAATAAACGCCAAACCAATCCCCTATATCTCTTGTGATGCATTCAAGAGAGGAGCCCCTCCCGACCGCACCATTCAGAGAATAAAAATAAAACAAATATGTATAAAAGGTATAAACAAATGATTTGGGCTGCATTACTTGGGGGACTTATATTTCCATTATTCGGGTTTTCATTATTAAACTGGCAATGGTGGGTTTATGTTTTAATAGTGATATTCGGAGCATATTGGGCATTTGACGATAACTAACTTTTATGAAAATATTAAATACAAAAATACCATTAAAAATATGGGCAGAAGATATTGAAGAAGGAGCATTAGAACAAGCTAAACATCTTACAGAGCTTCCTTTTGCTTTTAAACATATTGCTATCATGCCAGATGCTCACCAAGGTTATGGAATGCCTATTGGTGGAGTAATGGCTACCAAAGATGTAATAGTTCCAAATGCAGTAGGAGTTGATATTGGTTGTGGTATGTGTGCTGTTAAGACTTCTCTAACGGATATAGATACAGAAACTCTTAAAAGAATAATGGGAGAAATCAGAAAAGCAATTCCTGTTGGGGTTGGAAATTATCCTGAAGTAGACCAAGAAATAAATAATTATTTTTTGGAACTAGATAAAGAAATAAATGTCTAAATATAAATTAAATAAAAAATGTAAGAAATGTGGAGCAAGACTTCTTGATAAAAATAAAACTGGTTTTTGTAATCATCATCGAGATAGAACAGGAAAAAATAATTCTTTCTATGGAAAAAGACACACAAAAGAATCTATTGATAAAATGAAAATAAAGACATCTATTGTCTCTAAGGAAAAATGGCAAGAACCTGAATATCGTAAAAAAGTTATAAAAGGAATATCTAAACCAAGAAGAAAAGGATTTAAAAAAGAACAAAGTGAAAGAATAAAACAATGGTATAAAGATAATCCTGAACAAAAAGAAATTAGGAAAAAGAAAATGAAGGAAAGTTGGACTAAAGGATTAATTGTTAAAAATGGATACTCCTGTAATTCTAGTAAATTGGAAAAAGAATTATTTAACGAAATAAAAAAGATAGCACCATCTGCAAAAAGGAAGCAAACAATTAGGGATATGAATAATAGATGGATTTTTCCAGATATTTTAATTGAAGATTGGGGTACAATAATAGAGTTTTATGGAAATTATTGGCATGCTAATCCAAAATTCTACAAGGAAAATGATATGATTCTAAATTATAAAGCAAAGGATATTTGGAAAAAGGACAAGGAAAGAATTAATCGATTAAGAAATATTCCAGATGGGAGGTTTCCTAAAGAGTATAATGTAATAATTGTTTGGCAAGATGATTATCAAAAAGATAAAGAATTAATATTAAGCGAAATAAATGCTTCATTAAATTATGAATATAGTTATTGAAAAAATTATTAAGAGTAAAGAATTTGTTAAGTTTTATAAATCACTTCCCGAAGAAAGAAGAAAAATTTATAGAAAAGCATTTTCAACATTATCTAGTTTGGGGGCAGGCAACCATTTTTGTGAAATCCAAAAAGGTTCAGATGGACATATTTGGATAATGATTCATTCAGGAAGTAGAAATTTAGGAAAACAAGTTGCCGACTATTATAATAAATTAGCAGTTGAATTAAATGAACGCTGGTTCAGTAAAGTTCCTAAACAATGGGAATTGGCATTTTTGCCAGTTGACCACGAAGAAGGAAGAAATTATTTAAGAGAAATGAATTATTGCGTAGATTTTGCTCTTGCTAATAGAAAATTGATGTTAATGAGAATAATAACTATCTTTTCTAACGAATTTGGTTCAAAATTTAAAAATGTTGGAGATTCAATAATAAACATAGCCCATAATTATGCCTCATTGGAAAATCACTTCGGACAAAATATTTGGGTTCATAGAAAAGGGGCGACAAAAGCGACAAAGGGACTTACAGGTATCATTCCTGGCTCACAAGGTTCATCAAGTTACATTATAGAAGGACTTGGAAATCCTGAAAGTTTCAATAGTTGTAGCCATGGCGCAGGAAGAAAAATGGGAAGAAAACAGGCCCAAAGAGAATTAGTATTAGAAGATGAAGTTAAAATATTAAATGATAAGGGAATTTTACATAGTATCAGGGGAGTTAAAGATTTAGACGAAGCACCAGGAAGTTATAAAAATATCCAAGATGTAATGGAAAACCAAAAAGATTTAGTAAAAATAAAAGTTGAATTAAAACCATTAGCAGTAATTAAGGGTTAACTAACAATTAAAATTATATGAAGGAAATAAAAATATATAAAGATTCATTTTCAACATTTGAGATAGTATACTTTGAAGATGATGCAGAAATTAAAAGAATTGGTGGGATTTTCGAACACGATTTAATTAAGTTTATTAAAGATTATTTTAAAGTTATAAAAAGAAACTTAACTAACAATTAAAATTATATGAACATACAAGATAAATTACCACTATTAAAACGAATATTGAGTTATATAAACACAAATGAAGTAAGGACTCAAACATCGGTATATATTTCTCCTGCCCAAACATTACGCAATAGAGCTGATTTTTTAGAACAACAAGAACAAGATTTTTATGAATTAGAAAAAATGATAAATGAAATAGAAAAAAACAAAAACTTAACTAACAATTAAAATTATAACTACTAAAGATATGTGTAAGTGGGGAAATATAAAAACAATAATAATAAATGGCAAAAAGGTTGATGTTGATGAGTACATAGTTCCAATGGTAAAAGCATTAAACAAAGCAGGATTAGAAACTATCGCTTCTTGTTGCGGACACGGAAAACAACCAGTAAGTATTGTATTAAAAGACGGCAGAGAAATAAGGATATTCAAAAATTATAAAGATGCACGAAAGGTTGATAAATTATTTCCACCAATTAGTTAACTACTAAAGATATATGAAATTATCAAATCAAGTCGCAAACTTAGAACTTTCTAAAAAACTATTTAAATATCTCAACTGGAAAGATTGTTTATGGTGCTATGCCAGAACTAATTTAAATGAAAAGTATAAATTGATATTATCTTCTCATATCACAGAAGAATATGATGATACTATTCCTGCCTACACAACAGCAGAATTAGGAGAGATGTTGCCAGATAGAATAAAAATAAAAACTCATACAATGGGATATGAGGGTGATGTAATAATAATGGAATTAAATTTTGGTATCAAAGGCAAGTATAATAAATATTGGTTAGCTTATGGGGAAAAAGGAATTATAACTGATAAAAATTATTTTGAAGCTAATACAGAAGCAAATGCCAGAGCCAAAATGCTGGTCTATTTATTAGAAAATAATCTAACTAACAATTAAAATTATATGAAAAATACAACTGAAGAAAAACTACATCCATTAGAATCTATTTGGCTTTGGTTTGGAGTAAAAATTATAAAGTGGAAATATATTGATATTTATTGCCCCGATAAAGAAGATGTCATTGCAATAACCTTTAGTATGGATGAAGAATATATTAATAAGATTAGTAAAATAAAATAATTAAAATTATGAAAAAAGAATATAAAATAAAATGTCTTGAAGGAGATTATTCAAGAATAATAATAACAGAGGATTTTGTAGCAAGAAATAATTTCAAATTAGAAAGAACACAAGAAGAAATATTTAAGAGAATAAAAGATAGTAATGCCTTTGATTTTGCAAATGATGTTTTAATAGATTACCTTGATTTTGAAACAGCAAGGCCATTATTAAAGATCGAATATGCAAAAAAGATTGAAGAGGGCGAGGAAAAATGGGAAAAGATTAATGATGTTTTTGAAACTGCCCAAGACTTTCTTGATTATATGGTTTTCGGTTGGGGGAAAGCATTAGACGAAAGAGGACTTTCGGCAAGCAGGACTATATCAAAGTGCGGACATTGGCTTTGGTTAATGGGTAGAGATGATTTAAGAATGTTGATTTCTGATGACTCATTATATGATCCTTATGGATCACCAGCCTTGATAGCAGTTTGTGAAAAAATGGGAATAGAAGTTCCGAATGAATTAAAAGATTTTAGTAAAATAAAGTGTTAAACAGTATGAAAAAAACATTTGAAGAAAATGAACTTGCATTAGCAATAACAAAAGCGAAAAACTTTGAAGACTTTTTTCAAACCAATAAAGAAATGTTAATTACTTATGCTGAAAATCAAACTGGAGAACGATTTAATGGGCTAGAACCTTTGTTAGACATAGATACAGTTAGGGATATTGCCCAAGAGTTTTGGGAAGATTATACAAGATAAATAATATTAAAAATATGTTAACACTTAAAAAATTAAAAGAAATGAAACCAGGTATTTTTGCTAAAGGAGAAATTATTGATAGTCCTGAGGGAATAAATATTGACAATACTGGTATGATGTTAAGGTGGGTAGCAGTTAGAGGTAGAATACACGACTGGGCTATCTATTGTGATTTTGCAGAAAATCCTTACGATTTTTCTGAAAACTCCTATGAATATGTCCGTGATTATGGCAATAAGGTTACTTGGGATTACAATATTAAAAGGGTTGTTCTATGCGATGATGAATCCTTCAAAATGTATAGATATTAAGTAAAAATGTATAGATTACAAATATGAAAAAAGAAACAAAAGAAAAAGCATTTGTGAATCATGTGGAAAATGGGTTTGCACTCAATCTTCCAAACGGGATTAGAATATCTACAATTTTTGGTTGGGGGAGTTATACTGAAAACCATAATTGGGGAGAGATACCAATGAAGGGATTTAATTACGAAATATTCAAAAAACGATTTGGAAGAATACCAGATGGTAGTAATGATGTAGAAATTATGATTGATTGTCCAGATGAAAAATGGCTTAAAAAAATAAATGGTGGAGACACAGTTATAGGACATTTAACTATTGAAGAATGGTTTAAGATACTAAAAAAATGTTGGAAATGGAAATCAAAAACTATTAAAATTCAATAAATATGAAAAAAATAAAAGAGAAAATAACAATTATCCATAAAGTAGTATTTGCAGAAACCATAATTAATTATTTTTATGAAACTATTGGAGGGTTTTGTTCTGACTTTGCTTATTATGAACTTTTAGTTATGGTAGAAAAGTATTTTAAAAAGCCAAATAAAGATTTTGAAGATTATATTGAGATGATTTTTGGTATTAGCAAGAAAGATTTAATCAAAATTAAAAAACAATATGAAAAACAGATTAAAGAAATGAAGAAATATGAAATACTCTAATAAAAAAAGTGTTTAAATAATTAATAAATATGCAAAAAGGAATTTCTATCGAGCAAAAACAATTAGTGGCACAAAAATCTTACAATAGTCTTCTGAAATATAAACAAGTTGCTTCAGTTAGTTACTTGTATATTGGCAAGGAATTAAAAAAAATAAAGGATGAGAAATTATACATGTATCTTGGAGAAGGTTCAATAGATTTCGAAACATTTGAGGCGTTTATTGCTTCTCCAAGTGTAAATATTGAACTGAGAAAAGCCTATTATTTGATTCAGATATATGGAACTTTTGTAGAGCAATATAAATTCAAGCCAGAAGAGTTGGCAGATACTCACTGGACAGCTTTGAGGGCACTCTTACCAGTCATTAGAGAAGATAATGTTAAAGAGTTAGTGGAAAAAGCAAAATTACTTACTAGGGGTTATCTAGAACAAGAAGTTAAATGTTTAAAGGCTGGAATTGAAACTTTATCAGATCTAAATGAACATAAATGCGAATATGAGGAAGTGAGATACTGGAGATGTCGGATCTGCGGTGCTAAGAGCAAATTCAAACCAACAGATGGCAAAATCGTTTCAAGTTTAAATAAGTGAACCCAGGTTTAAAAGGTCAAAAATAACAAAATAAAATTATGGGATTTAAAAAAAATAGAAATAGAGCAACAAAACAAGCCGAAGAAGAAAAGAAAGAAGAGGTAAGGAAGTTTTTAGAAGAGATAGATGGGGTTTGCAAGAGGCACAAATTAGTATTGGTTCCAATGATTGGAAAATACGGAGCCACATTCGAAGTACAGAATATAAAGGAACCAGAAATAAAGGTCGATGAAGAGGAGAAAAAAGAATCTTAGTATGATATTAAAAATATTAGCTTGGGCAATGTTAGTTTTATGTGGATTAGCCTTGTTCCTTCATCCATTTCTTTGGGGCACAGAAAGAAAGCCTTATGGAATATCTAGTTGGTTCTCATTGCTTTTAGAAGCAATTTTAGTTATTCCTCTGGCTTTGAGAGTATTGGGTTATATTTAATAATTGAACCTTGGTGTAAATATATGAAGAAAAAACAAGAAAGAACGAAGAGAAAATCACATATTTTAAGTGCTGAAAATTTGGAAGCGATGGAAAACCTTGTTCAACTGAACGAAAAAGGAGAACCATTTGCTTGGGGTAGAGATACAAAAATGAAAATGGTTATCTGTCCGCATTATAGAAAAAGATTAGAGTTTGTAAGTATACTACCAAAAATGATGTGTTATAAATGTGGTAAAATAATAGATAATATTTTAAAATATGAATAAAGAAAAAAGAGTTTTTGCTAAAAATATTGAAATAGAATTGGCTCAAAATTGGTGCAATTCCAAAATAAAAATTGATGGCAAGGAAATTGCTATTCAAGAGATTGAGATAAGACAAGGGCAAAGTACCGATGGGCTTTTGAAATGCGAATTGACACTCTTTCCAAATAAGGTCATTTGGATAGAAAAAAAATAACTAAAAAAATATGAAAAAATCATTAAAGTATCATAAAATCTTATCTCTTTTTAAGAGAAATATGGAAGGAGATAAAAAATTTATTATCGGAGAGTGGACTACACCAGAACTAAAGTACTTAAAAGATAACCAATGGGTCTTTACTGAAAAAGTTGATGGCACTAATATCAGAATTATGTGGAACGGAAAAGATGTTGTTTTTGCTGGTCGTTCTGATAATGCTCAATTACCATATAATCTTGTCCAAAAATTAGATGAACATTTTAAAACCATGGAACAAAGACAGAAATTATTAGATATTTTTCCGCCAGAAGAAGGAGAGGAAGAAGAATTAAATGTAGTTTTATATGGAGAAGGATATGGATCTAAAATTCAAAAAGGTGGAGGAAATTATATTGCTGATGGAGTAGATTTTGTTTTATTTGATGTTTGGATAAATGGTATTTGGCTTGAAAGGGAAAATGTAGAAGATATTGCTAATAAACTTGGTATTAAAGTTGTTCCTATAATTGGGCATGGAACACTTAATGAAGCGATTGAATTAGCTAAGAAAGGCTTTAAATCTCAATGGGGAGATTTTACAGCAGAAGGGATAGTTGCCAGACCAAGAGTTGAATTAAAGAGTAGGAGAGGAGAAAGAATCATTACAAAGGTAAAATATAAAGACTTTAATTAATTATGAGATTTCTAAAAACAAAATCTTCAGGTAAAGATCAAGATATTAATGTTTATATTTTTACCTTTGGCATACAAGAGTTGAAACTTCTACTTGGAATTTGTAAAACTGCTAAAAGAAACCTGCCAGAAACAATAGAATTTACCCCAACTAAAGGAAGATTAAGTAATATAATAAAAGAATTTATGATAGTTCTTCGAGAATATAGCGATAGACAGAAATAAACAAGGTGTAAATAAGAAAAGAGCCACCCTTGACGGATGGCACGAAAAATTGAGTTTGCGTTTTAATGGAGATGTCTCCTTAATATGATGACGGAATAATGATACATGTGTTACAATGTTTCACTAGAAATGAGAAGTTGGTTCAAAAAAAATATGAAAAAAAGGTTAAAAATTTGTAATCTATATTACAGAACTCGGATTATATATACTTCAAGAAACATATAATAAATGAACCTGCGTTCAATAATAAAAATAAAGATATGAGTTATGATATTAGTTTAACTAAAAATGGAAAGTCAGTAAAAGTCGAAAGTTTCGAAGAAGGTGGAACTTATGTTCTTGGTGGATCTAGTGAAGCAGACCTGAATATAACTTATAACTATGGTTGGTTTTATTATAGATACCTTGATGAGAAAAAAGGAATTAGGTGGCTCTATGGTAAAAAGGGGAAGGATTGTATTAAGAGATTAAAAAAAGCAATCAAAGAATTGGGAACTAACAAATATAGGGATTATTGGGCTCCAACTCCTGGAAATGCTGGTTATGCTTTGAGTATCTTGCTTAAATGGGCAAAAAAGAACACAGAAGCCACATTCGGAGGAGATTAGAGAATATATACCTTTTCTCGCTTAAAACACTCACCAGCCTCAATTTTAGGCTATTAACAAACAACCAAACTATGACTAACAAACAAGCAGAAAAAATAATTAAATGGATAAAATTAATATATCTATCAATAGTAATTGGAATCTTGGTTGGTATTTTTTGCCTTCCATTGATTTATCCTGAACTTTATCTTAAATAATAACTAGGAGGCTCATTACTATTTTTCGCAGGATATTTTATAAAAGAAGTTTGGAGTATAATGTTAGGAATACTTGGCTGGATAGTTTTATATTTCTGGCTCGAATATACTAATAAATATGAAAAAGAAAACACTTGAAGAATTAAAACATGATAAAAGAAGCCAGTGGAATAGACATTGGGATGGGAAACATACTCAAGAATGCAGGAGATATTCTCCTAATTGGATGTGTAATGTTTGTAAATATATAAATGAACCATTTTTAGGTGAAAGTGATAAGATAGCGGAAATGGGATTAGATTTTAGAAAATTTAATTAGGTTTGTTTTTTAAGATGTGGGCTGGAGGGTAAAAATTATTTGAGCCAATTGTAGGTGCAAGTCCTACCCAGCCTATTTTTCAGAGAAGGAATAGTAAATTAAAAACTAAATAGGGACTGAACGATTGTTCAGAAAAAATGAACGGAGGTGATAAAAATGTTTACCACTAAAAATCTTAATCCTTTTTTCAGGCGGGTTTTCAAAATCAATGATACTCAATGGGTATATTCAGACGGTAATGTATTATTAATTGAAGCCGATATTGACGATGATATAATTCGCTTGAGAGAAGCAACTTATGGAGAATCTGAAAAGATATTAGAAAGATTAAAGGAGGTATAAAATGAGAAATAAATGCGAATTGTTTTCAAATGTATGTGGCATAGAAATTAGATGTAACTATCCAAAAAAGGAAAGATGTGGGTTTCAATTCTATACGAATAAGGAAGGAGAAAGTCTTGGGCTTTGTAGGTATAGAGTAGATCAATTCGGATTTAAAAAAACATGGCGAGAAATGGAGATCCTTGTTGGATGGAAGAAAGAGGTAGAGAGTAAATAGAAGATGAGGGGGTATATAGCCAAAACCCCCTCCCAAATAAAAGGTCATAAAAAGGTAACATAAAATAATAAAGATATGTCATATAAAATAAAAAACCAAGAAATGGGAGAGGAACTAAGGAAAGCCGAACAATCAGAAGGATACTTAGTTCTCATTAGTAGGTTGTCTAATCAAAGATTATTTCATTATTGGAAAACCTTAAATTTTCCAAAAGAAGATATTGTAATAAGTTTGAAGCACCATATGGGAACATTAGAAAAGGAAAAGGGTGCGAGTATTTCAGGTGAAATGCAAATTGAAAAACGAAAAATACTTCCACCTGAATATAAAACTTAATAAGAATTATGTTAAAGAAATGTCTTAAATGTGGAAAACTTAAAGACGAATCAGAATTTTTTAATTATTGTAGATATAGATTTTCTCATCCATGCAAAGCATGTCAAAGTATATACAAAAAAGAATATTATCAAAGACCCCATGTTAGAAAGACTCATCTTGAATATATGAGAGAATATAATAAGAAATATCGAGTTAGAGCTGAATCCAAAAAGCGTCAAAGAGAACTTGAACAGACTGATAGGAAAAAAGAAGTACGAAAAAAATACAGACAAAGCCCTAGGGCTAAAAAATTAAGAAATGAACGATTAAAAGAATATAGAAAGACAAAAATTAAATACAGACTTGATTGTAGTTTTCATAGTGCGATTTACAAAGCTTTAAAAGGAAATAAAAATGGAAGAAAATGGAAAAGCTTAGTTGACTATACAATAGAAGACTTAATAAAACATCTTGAAGTTCAGTTTGATAAAAAAATGAATTGGGATAATTACGGAAACTATTGGGAGATTGACCATATTAAACCGAAAAGTTTATTTAAATATGAAAATGCAGAAGATGAGGAGTTTAAGAAATGTTGGGCATTAGAAAATTTACAACCATTGGAAGTGAGTGAAAATAGAAGAAAATTAAACTACTATTAAATAAAAAAGTCGAAAAATAAAAATAAGATAATATAAAATTATGGAAAACAAAACAATTGGCTACTGCGTTCGTTGTAAAGCCAAAAGAGAAATTAAAGATCCTGAGATAGTTGAAATGAAAAGCAAGGGTGATTCGGTTAGAAGGGCTTGCCGAGGAATTTGTCCAATATGCTCTACAAAAATGTTCAGATTTTTACCAAAGGAGAATGTCAGTACTTCTACTACCATAGAAACTCCTACTGGAGAATCTACTACTACAGACATTGAAAAGGAAATGGAAGGTTTTGATGAGGGCATTCAATAATCCCATTTATTTTGTCCTATCTATTGACAAAGCCTAAAAAATAGATTATAATGAATATATGAATAAC
>Ga0265595_1000755_pt1 | contig 27233 bp, 25 predicted proteins | sample saktaG_15_FD_190148 | JGI IMG/M metagenome (GOLD analysis project Ga0265595, IMG submission 190148) | Saline water microbial communities from Sakinaw Lake, British Columbia, Canada - sak_2013_06_06_50m | ecosystem: Environmental > Aquatic > Non-marine Saline and Alkaline > Saline ...
ATTCGCCAGACACTATGCGTCATCAACCTCGCAAAAATTCTCTTAAATAATTCCTTTTATTTTATATCCTCCTACGCTAAAGCTTCGGAGGACAAGTCGGCGGCGGCGACCCTTAGGAATTTTACATTGTAAAATTCCAAGGACTTAGTCCCGGAAAATCTTCGATTTTCTCGGGGAAAATTTATAAAAGGTGTTTTTGCTCGGGTTCGTCCGCCCCAGCCGCCGGAAGAGTTTCATAGAAGAGAAGCAGGCGGCTGGGAAGCCGAAGCTTTCTTGATAGCATGGCGTGGTTGGGAATACCCCACCTACCCAAAGCCGTCTTTGTGCTCGGGGCTCATTCGCCTTCGGCGTATTCGCCTGCCTGCGCTCAAAGCCTGCTTTTTCCCAAAAGGAAGAAGAAACCTCGTATCAAATATTCATCAACACTTCTGTCTTTTTTTCAAAAAGCCAGAACAGTCCGCAACGCCAAAAGACATTTCGCCTTTGGCGAAAAGACTTTTGCCCTTAAGGTTCGCGTTGCTTTGATGAATATTTATTCCCATTCGCCCTAGCAGTCACAGTCGAGCGGCTTCACCCCCACTGATTCGTTTTGCATTCGCAAAAGCGAATCAAAACGGTGGGGATTCCGCATCGTCCTTTATGTACCTGCTTGCCCTTTATGAGGACATAGAAGACATAGAAGACATTGAAGACATGAAGATTTTTCTGAAGATTTTTTCTTGACAAAGTTAGATATACAATGTATACTTGGTATATTAGTTATATTGGCATGTTGGTTTTAACAATTTTGTCTTACCCCGTTAGAAAGAATAATAGTATTGGCGAATTTACTATGTAAAATAATTATTGCTCTCGGACTTTCTAACGGGGCTTAAGTGGTCAAATGATGAATTAGAAGAGAAGACTATGAAACCTCGAAAGAAAAAAGATTGTTATTGGGCTCAAGAAATAGTTGATAAATTTAGTATTTCCAAAAACACATTGTTTAAGTGGGAGAAAGAGGGTAAGATTTCTAAAATTCCCAAAGACTGGCGGGGCTGGAGAATGTACAATGAAAGCCACATTAGGCAGGTAAAGAAGGTTATTGACGAGAAGAAGAAAAGAGTAAAATGATGAAAAACGGCCGTAAGTCCAATAATTCTACACACACACACACACACACACAAGGAAACACCCTAAGTAATAATTTTTTAAAAATTAAGCTTATCCTTGGTTTTAGATGCCAAGGGCTTTTTTTAGGTATAAACCCATGCAGTTTTCAGAACTCAACACTGAAAACGAGTTTGGGTTTTTTGTTTTCGGAGGCGGAATGAGTTACTTTAAGATTTTAGGATTAGAGGAAGAGCCGTTTTCAACCAGCCCGGATCCGGTATTCTTCTATGAATCTCTTGAACACAGAGAGGCGCTTCTTCGCCTTGAGGTGGCCATAGAGTTAAAACGGGGTTTGAGCGTAATCATGGGAGATGTAGGCACGGGTAAAACCACCCTGGCAAGAAAGCTTTTCAGCATCTTCTCGGATAAGGCTAAATATGACTTTACCATGATATTGGATCCTGTATCCGAATCAGAGCCTGAATTTCTATCGTCTCTTACGGATTCGTTTGAGATTAAATCGCCCGATTCATCCATATCCGCTTACAAGAAATCCCTTGAAAAGTACCTATTTCAAAAGGGAGTGGATGAAAATAAAACCATCATTCTTTTAATCGATGAGGCCCAGAAACTTAGCCCCCAGACAATAGAGGCGTTAAGAACCCTTTTAAATTATGAAACAAATAAATTCAAATTGCTTCAGCTTGTGCTTTTGGCTCAAATGGAACTTTTGCCTTTAGCTAAAGGGATAAAGAATTTCTGGGAAAGAATTGCCTTAAAATATGTAATAAATCCCTTAAATGAAAAAGAAACCGGGGAGATGATTACGTTTCGGCTAAAGACGGCAGGTTATAGACATCGTCTGCCTCTATTTGATAAAGGCGCCATAGAGAGTATTTACAATTATACTCAAGGGTGTCCGCGGCGTATCTGCCATCTCTCGCACGACGCGCTGGAGATGTTGGTGATAAAGACAAGAGAGACCGTGGACAAGGAAATAGTTCAGGACCTCATAGGCGAAGAAATGAAGATTAACGGACAATAGGCGTAAAGGGCGTTAAGCATGAAAAGTAATTTGTCAGGAAGAGAGCAGCTTGTAAGGTTAATACGCGGCGATACAAAAGCCCTCGACTCTATAAAAAGCAAGAGAAAACTCAAAAGTTTCCTGCCTATTCTTAAGGGCATGTTTTCTCATTTTATAAAGGCGGCAACTTTAACTACGGGCCGGCTTTTTAAAGGAGAATTAAAGCTAAAGAAGTTCGATATTAGAATCCTTAATAAATGTTTAGCCGCGGCGGCGGCAATAATGTTCATCTATCTCATGTCCGACTTTATAGGCGCAATCATCTTGAGAAAGGAAGTAACTTCTTACGCAGAGCGCAAAGCCCAAAGCCGAGAGCCGCAAATAACCAAACTCTCACCCCTGGACTATTACCAGAACCAGATTGGCGGCAGGGAACTTTTTAACCCTCAGAGGATAGAACTCCTGGAGGCAAAGACAGAAATTCCTTCGGGAGGAACACCTGCCGGCCTTAAACTCGTAGGTGTGGACTGGGGTGGAAATCCTGTAGCTTTGATTGAGGATACCCAAACCAAAAAAACCTATTTTGTTAAAAAGGGCGAATCTATAAAAGAGTCAAGGGTTTTGGAGATTTTTAGAGATAGAGTAAGCCTGCGTTACGATAATAAGATTGTAGAACTTAAGTGAGGTAACGAATGATAAAAAAGAAATTAACGGTTATATTAATGGTATTTTTACTAGGGGCTGTGGCCTCTGGACTATCAACTACTCAGGCCGAAGAAGAAAAACCTTCGGCTGCTCTGTCCACCTATGCCCTCGACAACCCCAACCTCTTAAGAAAAGTCTCCTTAGACTTAAGGGATACGAATGTCGCTGATGCCATCAGGTATTTAGCGGAAAAAGCCGACATAAACATTGCCGTCAGCAAGAATGTAGGCGGCAGGGTAACCCTTTCTTTTAAGAACGTTGCTATTAAGGACGCTCTGGATATAGTCCTGCTTTCCAATGACTTAGCCGCGGAAAGAAGGGGCGAGATAATTTATTGTATGCCCGCAAAAGACTATGAGATACTTCACGGCACAAAATGGGCTGACCCGAGAGAGGTGAGAGTATTTAAACTCCAGTATGCCAGGCCGACCGATGTCCTGACGGTATTAGGCACCTTAAAGAGCGCTGTGGGCAGTATTGTAGTGGATAACGAGTCAGGCACAGTGGTCATAATGGATACACCGGAGAGAATCGCCAGGATGAAAGAGGCAATCAGCCCGATGGATAAAGAATCCCTTACTCAGGTCTTTGAACTGAAATATGCCCTAGCCAAGGATGTAGAGGAGAACTTGACAAGCCGCCTGGACGCCAAAGGCATAGGAAGTATTAAGGCGGATGAAAGGAGCAATCAGGTTATTGTTACAGCACTCCCCAAAAGAATGGATGAGGTAGAAAAGATAATCGCTGAATTGGATAAAAAGACAAGGCAGGTTCTTATAGAGGCGAAGATTGTTAAAGTAACCTTAAGCCCTGACTTTGATATGGGGATTGACTGGGAATATGTCTGGGATCATCTAATCAAAGAAGGTAAAAACCTGGTTGTAGATAGTGTTGTGCAATTTCCCATTTCCTCGGCAATCAGCACATTTGGGCAATTAACCGTAGGTACCTTAGCTGAAAACGATTATACGGCGACCATAAAAATCCTTAAAACAATCGGCGAGACAAAACTTCTCTCCTCACCCCGCATCGCCGCCGTAAATAACGAAGAAGCAAGCATACTCATAGGCACGAGAGAGGCTTATATTACCGACACAGTAACCCAGGGACAGAGCACAACCACCACAGCCGAAAGCGTTACCTTCCTGGACGTAGGGGTGCAGTTAAACGTCACCCCCATTATTAACGAGGATGGTTTTGTAACCATGAAGATAAGGCCTGAAGTCAGCGCGATCGATAGATATCTTACGACGTACTACTCGACGGGAACAGTCAGGTCTCAAATACCCATAGTATCCACAACAACCGCTGAAACTACGGTAATGGTGAAGGACGGGTACACTATCATTATAGGCGGCTTAATTAAAGATGAGACAGTCCGCACAACCAAGAAAATTCCCATCCTGGGAGATATACCTTTCTTGGGAATGGCTTTCAGGCAGATAGATGAGGATAAGGAGAAGACAGAAGTTGTGGTATTCCTGACCCCGCACATCATCACCGGCGATAAAGATATGCCTGATTGGGAAGAGAAAGAGATAAAGGGCTTAAGGGGATATGAAGAGGAGGAAGGCGATGCAAAATAAATCAAAAATTGTCTTAGTTGTAATTATTGCGATAATGGCACTCGGTCAAACAGGCTGCGCGGCGCTAAGGACGAAATCTGTGCGTACAGACCGCGAAGTTTTAGCGGAACTTAAGAAAGACTTGAACAAAACACTTGCCGAGCTCTCAAGAGCCAATAAAAAGAACAAAAGGCTTCACAAAGAGATTGTCGACATGCATTACAACTTAGCTGTAATCCTGACCAAACAGAATAACTTCCGTGCCGCTATAAGAGAATTTGAAAAAGTTTTAGAGATAAAGCCCGATGACAAAGACACCCATTACAACTTAGCCATTATTTATGATGAATATATGAAGGATAACAAAAAGGCCTTGGAGCATTACCGCGCCTATTTAAGAATAGCCCCGCAGGATAAAGACAGCCAGAAGGTGCGTAAATGGGTGATAGACAAAGAATCGGAATTGATGGTGAGTGACTGAGGCGCGGAGGTAGACAGATGAAACAAAAACTTATAATTTTAGGATTGGTAATTGGCCTGGTTGGTTTTGGAAAAGGCGCTGCCTTGGCTGATACCCAGAGCTGGTCCTTTACCACAGCCGGTAATTATACCATCAGCGATGAAGAAGAAGTTGAGGTAGCTGATGGAGCAGCCAAGTTTACCCAGACCTATAATAATATCGGCACGCCGGCAGGACAGGGTTTTGGGGTTGGCGCCTGCCCTTCAGGCAGTCTGCCTTCCGGATTTTCTGCCTTGAGCGGAAGCGCGGACCCGGCCTCTGACAACTACGGCAATTATCAGTTTCAGGATAACTCCATTATGGTCTACATTCCCAAGTTCTATTACCGAATCGGGCACGCTGATAATCCAACTTATGGGACATATGGCGTAAACTCTATTGATGTTAAGAGCATTTATGATTACACCACCCGGGTCGCGGCAGAAGCAGCCGGGTATGCCTTACACCGGGCTTTTATAGACGGCGGAGCGGAAAAGGACGGCTTCTTTTTTGACAAGTACAAGGCTTCTAAAAACGCCTGGGGCGAAGGATACATCGCCAGCTCTATCCAGAATGGTAATCCGATTTCCACTGCTTCGACTCATAATCCTATCGCTGACTTAACTGCCTGCGCCGGGGATTATTATTATGAAACCATTAATGCCGCTCATGCCCGAGACGGTGTGGATGGAGCTGTAAATGCAAGCAGTATTTTCCATGTTGCCTCACGATTTCAGTATTCTGCCCTGGCCATTCTTTCCATGGCTCACGGCCAGGCAAGCTCTGCCACAACCTATTGCGCCTGGTATGATGCCACCTATAATTTCCCCAAGGGGTTGAATAATAATCAGGCCCCATCAGGGGGAACTATCTCCAATGCAGACTGCAATGATTCCTCGATCTCTTATACCTCTGACGGCTTTTCCAACTGCGGTAAGACCGGCTCAGGAACTCCCTTTGCCAAGACTACTCACAACGGCCAGAACTCAGGAGTTGCTGATTTGAATGGTTTGATGTGGGAAGTTACACTTGGAGTTACTCGAGATACTTCTAATTTTTATGTTGCAAAAGAGGCAACTTCTATGAAAGATTTTACATCCGGGAATTCTACAGCGACAGACCATTGGGGGGCAACTGGAATAGCAGCTATGATGGAAACTTTAACCATACCTTATATAACCGGCAATGACGGATGGATAAGATTTGGAAATAGCACAAACCAGGTATTAGCTGAAGATATATCGGGAAATAGCTGGAAATTAACCGGATTAGGAATACCAGAAACGTCTTCAGGATTAAGCGCGGGTGGAACAAATGCGTTTGGAGTAGACGGTTTATATAGATACTTACGAAATGAACTATGTCTGCTCTCCTGCGCGGACTGGGGCCACGGTTCCTATGCCGGCGTCTGGACTGTGCTTTGGTACCTCTCTCGCGCGAGTTCCGACAACCATGTGGGGTTTCGCGCCGCCTGTTACCCTGAATAACCGAGCGATAGCGAGGGAGTGATGAACCCCGTTAGAGATTAGGTGAGATATGTTTTATGTGTATGTGATACAAAGTGAAAAAGACAGCAGACTATATACAGGATTTACAGATGATTTATCTCTAACGGACCGAGGGAATGGACGAAATGGGTATCCATAGCGAAGCCGGGCTAAATAGAAAATTTATGGAGTTTATGAAACTTTTGAATATATATCTCAATCATTTTCCCAAGCATGAAAAATATGCCCTTTCAAATAGAATCAGGAATACCGCCTATGAGCTCTATGACCTTATTGTTGAGGGCCAGAAGCGCTATCATAAAAAGACTACGTTGACTGATCTTGATATAACGCATCAGAAGTTAAGGATGCAGTTATTTTTAGCTTATGAGCTTGGGTATTTCCGGTTTAAAGACGGAAAGCGGGCGGATAAATCTCCTACGAATTTAGAAGAGCACAGATTTACCGCTATTGGTGAGTTAAATGACGAACTGGGTAAGATGATAGGCGGTTGGATTAACAAAATAAAAGAAGAGAAAAGATGGTAATTTTGGGGCAGTATACCAATATGTCTGATCTCCTGCGCGAACTGGAACAACGGTTCCAATGCCGGCGTCTGGAATGTGAATTGGAACAACTATCGCACGAATTCCAACAACAATGTGGGGTTTCGCGCCGACTGCAACTCTACCTCAAATCCTCATTTAAGTCGAGGAATAGTGGAGTAACAGGGATATGCTGTCCTGCCTTGGGCGAAATTAGGTTTAATCCTTCTTTTTGGTAGGTAATAGGCCGAAGACCAGAAGGGTTCTATTAGTGAACCCCATTAGAGACTATGGTTATCATCATCAGTCCAAAGTAGCGATTTGAGATAAAGAAGGGGAGGTCTCTAACGGGGTGAAGCGAATAGGCAGCCTCTTTGATGTTGTTTTTAGCAGAGAGAATCTCTATTCTGCTTACCTTGACGCCCGAAGAGGCAAGAGAAAAAAGAGGGCCTGCTTTCAGTTTGAAATAGAGTTAGGCGCTAATTTAGCCAACTTATATGAAGAAATATATAGCGCAAACTATAAACCGATGCCCTACTTTAAGTTCATTATTTATGAGCCAAAGGAGAGGATTATCCACGCCCCGGCTTTCAGGGATATCGTGGTCCAGCATGCGATTTATAGAGTTGTTTACCCTATTTTTGATAAGACCTTTATTGATACTTCCTTTGCCTGCCGGCTGGGATACGGGACTCACCGGGCAAGCAATTATACGCAAGGAGCCCTGCGCGCCTGTAGAGATGAGGATTATATATTGAAGTTGGATATCAAAAAATTCTTTTACTCAATAGACAGAGAGATTTTAAGAAGACAGATTGAAAGAAAAATAAAGGACAAAAGGCTGGTAGATATAATGATGTTATTTGCCGAAAAGGATGAGCCCATAGGTATTCCCATCGGTAATTTATTAAGCCAGATATATGCCTTAATTTACCTGAACCCTTTAGACCATTTTATCAAGCGTGTCTTGAAGGTAACGCATTATGTCCGTTATGTGGATGATTTTATTTTAATAGGCTTATCCCGCGATAAGTGCCTGGAATATAAGAGTTTGATTGTTGATTTTCTTAAAAATGAATTGGGCTTGGAATTATCCAAGTCAACCATTCAAAAGGTTAAACGCGGGGTGAATTTCGTCGGTTATAGGACCTGGAAGAATAAACGATTGATACGCAAGTACAGTCTCTATAAATTTAAACGCTCAGTTAAGCAGGAAAAACAGGCATCGGCTGTTTCTTTGCTCGGGCATGCCAAGCAGACCAATTCTTTGAACTATATGTTGAAAATAATAAAGGACTCATCCATTGGCAAAGGCATTGTTTTACCCAAAAGTTATAGAAGGCTCCAGTTAGCTAAAAAAATCAAAAGGAGCTGTTATGTTTAAAAAGCTGATAATAGTTATACCTGTTTTATTTCTGTTAAGTTCTCCCTGCTATGCAGGCACCCCTTATCCAACGGATAATCCAACAGTGGTCAATGTGAGTCCGGCGCTGGGATTTACCGGCTTAAGCAGCTTCTCTGAAACCTTAGGAGCGGGCAATGAAGGTTCGGTTAAATATCAGATTTCCAATAACGGCACCAACTGGTATTACTGGAACGGCTCAACCTGGGTACCGGCAACTGCCGTTTACGACCATTCCAATACCGCGGCAGAAGTGAATACCAATTGCGGTCAGTTTGACGATGATGTGGGCAGCGGAGATTTCTATTTTAAGGCCTTTCTGCATTCTGACGGCACTCAAGCTGTGGAGCTTGATGAAGTAACTCTGGGTTACGTTACAAACGAGGCGCCGAGCACGCCGACCAATTCCTCGCCGGCTGAGGGCGCTACGGGCCAGGACTTGAATGTAACTTTAACCGGCTCTGCCTATTCTGACCCGGAATCAGATCCCCATACGGATACCCAATGGCAGGTGGATGATGACGCTGATTTTGCTACGCCTGTCTGGACAAGGACGGCAAGCGCAGGCGAGATTACAATTAATGTTACCTCCTCAACCGGCACCTTTGCCAATGAACTTTCCGGCAAGACCGAGTTAGACCATAATACCACTTACTACTGGCAGGTGCGCTATTCCGACGGTCAGTGGTCAAGCTGGTCTACGGCGACTAATTTTACCACTAATTTGATAAATGCGCCGACCAATTCTTCGCCGGCTAATGGAGCGACTGTAACAACTTTAACGCCTCTTTTAGAGGCATCGGCTTTTTCCGATGACCAGTCAGGCCATACTCACGCGGCAAGCCAATGGCAGGTGGATGATAATAGCGACTTTTCTTCCGTGACTTATGACTCTGGCGAGACAGCTTCAGGGGAGATTTCACGCGCAGTGCCGTCGGGAAGTTTAAGCAACTTCACCACTTACTACTGGCATGTGCGGTATAAGGATTCCAGCGGGTTCTGGTCTGAATTTTCTACTTCTACTAATTTTGAAATAAGCATAATGGCAACAGCCATAGAAGTGCTGCCGGTTTTTGGCAATACCACAGTTGACCAGGGGGATACAGTTAAAATTGATACGCAGGTACTCAATTTTTCTGACGGCTCGCCTTTGAACAGCGCCACGGTAACCATCAATATCTACAATCCTTCGGGCACAAAGATAGTGGACGGGGATTCAATGACTTATATAAGCGGCTCTAATGGAATATATCGCTATTCCTACATCGTGCCTTCTACAAGCGGAAGTTACTTATATGAAGTAACAGCCACTCAAGCCAGCAAAACCGGCTATGGCGCCGCAAATTTTGAGGTAAGAACCTTAGCGGCGGATGTCAGCTCGATTTCTTCCGCTTTGACCGCGCATGAGGCGGCGCAGGCAACGGAACGCACATTGGCGGCAACGGAACGCACGGCGCAAAGCGCGGAGAGGACATCACAAGAGGCAGAGCGCACCTCGGCGGGGGCGGAGAGGACGGCGCAAAGCGCAGAGCGCACAGCTCAAGCGACGGAACGGACGAGTCAGGCGACTTTCAGGACAGATACCGCGGCTACACTTTCTGATATTGAGACCGAGACCGACAAGATTCCTCTGATTAAGGCGGAGACGGATAAGATAAAAGCAGAGATTCTTAATCGCGAGACTTCAGTAAAAAGCGGAAGCACCATTAAGATACGGTATCGCAGCGTATCAGGGCTGACTGCTCCAAACCTGCCTGAGATGGATGTGTTTGATGCCTCAAATGGGCAGGTGGTTACGGATTGGGCTATGACGGAAATTGGGGCGACCGGTGTTTATGCCCGTAATTTGCCTCTGGATTCTGGCTGGGGAACAGGTGAGTTTACAGTGGTATGCGCAGATACGACTACCGGGCAGCTTGATTCGTTGAGTTTATCTGTTTTGACTACGGATTTGGCGGATATACGCGCGGGGATTACTGATGTGGCGGCACAGATTACGACTGTTGAGGGGAAGATTGATACTGTGGATACGAATATTGATACCTTGATAAGTGAAGTTGGGACGGGTAATATCGCGGCAATCAAGGCCAAGACCGATGATATTGCCTGGACAGACGTAACAGCCATCAAGACCAAGACAGCCACTATTGACTGGGCTGACGTGGACGCTATTCTTTTAGACACCGCTGAAATTCAGCCTGATGTAGACACGCTTATCAGTGAGATAGGCACGGGCAGGATTACGGGTATCAAGACCAAGACCGATACCATTGCCTGGAGTGATGTAACAGCGGTCAAGGCAAAGACCGACACAATCAACTGGACAGATGTAACGAATATTAAAATTGATACGGACAAGATAGATTCTATCCAGACTACGGTTGAGGATACCAACAGCGATGTTGCTGATATAAATTTAGACACGGACGCAGTAATTGCCAAGTGGGACACTCATAAGGCGGCGGATATTGTTGCCTTTGTGGATAACGTGGAGTCAAGATTAGGCGCTCCAACGGATGCCTCAACAGCGGATACCGTGTTTGGCGATGTAAAGACCCTGCAGGATAAATGGGGTGATTATACCGCCTCTGATTTGTATACAGGTGGGGGCACAGGTGGAACTACGGGTGGCTCTACAGTCGTGCCCTATACGGTTGGTAATGAGGTCCTCGTAGCGGCGACCGACGCTTATAGCCAGATGGAGGCCTTGCGGCAAGAGGTCCGGGCCCTGGGTAAGACCGCGCCTGCTTATGAGTCTTTGCTTAGCCTGCAAGCGTCTCTTAACAGAGTGAGCGCGGCTTTGGAGAAATTAGAAACCGCCTCGACTCATCCTCTGTATGCGCAGGTGCTGGAAGTAGCCAATCAGCTTAAGGCAACGGGCGTGGTAAAGGGAGAGAAGGTAATGAGTCTCTATGAGGTATCCGCCAAGCAGGCAGAGGATGTGGAGTATCTGAAGGCAAAATTAGAGGAGCTAAAGGCGCTTTCGGAGTTGAGCAAGGAGATTGTGGCGGAGAAGAAAAAGGGCAGGAAGAAGGCGATTATCAGGACGAATTGGTAAGTTATGGGGAATAAGGAAAATATGGAAAGAAAGTTAATAATTATTTTATTAGCACTTTTGCTATTCACTAACTACTATTCACTAACCACTACTTATGCCCAGGAGCGGACACTCACACTGGATATAGAAGTTACCAATCCTTCGGATGAAGAAACGCAAGAGGTAGAGGTCAGGGCGGATTTGCCTGAAGAGCTTAAGGAGGAAGATATTGTTTCTTTGGATGAGCTTGAGGTTGGGTTTGATGCGGAGAAGGGATCTTTATTTGTTGCCGGGAAGGTTACCCTCCAACCGGCTGAGACTACTATTTATAAGATAGAAGTTCGGGATGCATGGGTGATTCCGGGGAGTGAAGGGACCCCTGTCGGAGATATAGGCGCGCATATCGCCGCTTACAGGGATAGCAGGAAACAGGAGGCAAGAAGCAGGAAGCAGGAAGAAGAAGGCAGGAGGCAAGAGACAGGAGGCAGGATTGTTTGGCTGGCAATATTGGCGGCTATTCTGGGGACAGGTATTTTTATTGGCAGGAGGCGCCTTTTATTGTGGATTAGGATTGGGGTGTCAAAGTATCAGAGTATCAGAGTGTCAAAGAGTGAGAAAACGGAAAATAAGCGAGAGAAAATGATAGAGGAGATAAAAGAGACAGACGAGCAGGAGAATAAAGTGTCAAAGAGAGTATCAGAGAGTTCCGCCTACGCTAAAGCTTCCACCTTCGCCAAGGCTATGGTGGACAGGTCGGCGGACAAGCAAAGTGTCCCCGAAAGTCAAGCTTTCGGGGCAGGCGCCGCACCAGAGATTAATTTAAAAGAGACAAAAATTGAACCTGATGTGATAGAAAAAATCCCGGCCAAATTTGTCTGGCATTATAAATTTATGCCTGTCCAGCTGGAGGGGGATGTCTTGACTGTTGCTACTGCCAGTCCCGATAATGTATTAAGGGATGATTTGAGCCAGTTTTTAGGATTTAAGGTAAAGATGGCAAGGGCTTCTGAAGCTGATATTTTAGAGGCAATAAAGAAATTTTACGGAGTGGGAGCAGAGACCGTGGAGAAGATTTTGGAGGAGGAATCGGTTTCAGGTGAAGGGCTCGAGACCGCGGGCCTGGAGGAGATAAAAGATGAAGATATTGCCAAGCTTGCCGAGGAGCCGGGTGTGATAAGATTAGTCAACCAGATACTGCTTGAGGCAAACCAGAAGAATGCCACGGATATCCATATTGAGCCGTATCCGGAGAAGTTAAAATTGCGTTACCGCATAGACGGGATTTTATATGATGCCAGGGTCCCTCAGAACATCGCGCGTTTTCTGCCGGCCATTATCTCAAGGGTAAAGATAATGTCGGGTTTAAATATTGTGGAACGCCGCCTTCCCCAGGACGGCCGGGCAAAGATAAAGATAAAAAATGAGATATTTGATTTAAGGATTTCCACCATGCCCACTCCTTACGGAGAAAGTATTGTCATAAGAATCTTACCGACTGCGATGCTGTTTAGTTTAGAGAAGCTTGGTTTTTCAGATAAGGATTTGAAAACATTTGAAGAACTGATAAAGAAACCTCACGGGGTAATATTCGTTACCGGGCCCACGGGAAGCGGAAAAACTACTACCTTATATACCGCATTAAGCAAAATAAAAGAAGAAAACAAAGGCGCAAAAATTCTTACCATAGAAGACCCCATAGAGTATGAATTGGAAGGAATAACCCAGACACAGGTCAACCCCGAAATCGGCCTTAACTTTGCCAGGGGCCTTCGCAGTATGTTAAGGCACGACCCGGATATTATGATGGTGGGCGAAGTACGAGACTTCGAGACCGCTGAGATCGCTATTCGCATGGCATTAACAGGGCATCTTTTATTTTCCACCCTTCATACCAATGATGCTGCAAGCGGTGTAGCCCGCTTGCTTGATATCGGAGTTGAGCCGTATCTGATTGCTTCTTCAGTCCAGGCATTCATCGCCCAGAGATTAGTGAGGGTGGTATGTGAAAAGTGTAAAGGAAAAGGGTGCGAGGCGTGTAATTCTACGGGATACAAAGGAAGGTCTGCTATGTTTGAGATACTCCCTGTGGATGAGGCGATAAAGAAACTTATTACCGAGAAGGCGCCTGCCGGCCAGATTAAGAAAAAAGCCGTATTACAGGGGATGAAGACACTGTGGGAAGATGGCCAGGAAAAGATTAAAGAAGGGATTACCACACAGGAAGAGGTTTTAAGGGTAACGCAGGAAAAGGAATAGATAGAAAATGGCAAAGTTTGTATATAAAGCAAAGGATGGGATACGGACAGTAGCGGGCGAGATAGAAGCAGAAACAGAACGTTCAGCTATTGCCAAAGTGGAAAAAATGGGTTATCTTCCGATTAAGGTGGAAGAAGTATCAAAGTATCAAAGTGTCAATGTGTCAAAGATTAAAGGAATTAGTTCACGCGATATAAATACCTTCACCCGCCAGCTTGCAAGTCTTGTTAAATCAAAGGTTCAGCTTGTCAAAGCCCTGGAAATCCTAAGCCGTGAGACGCAAAATTTAAGGTTGAAGAAGATTGTTTCTGATTTAAGAGATGAGGTAAGAGACGGCAGGCAGCTCTCCGGCGCTTTAGGTAAATACCCTAAATACTTTTCCCGGATCTATGTAAATATGGTCGCTTCAGGAGAAAGAGGAGGACTTTTAGAAAATATACTTTTAAGATTAGTCGATTTCGCGGATAAAGAAGAAGAGATAAAGTCAAAAATTCGTGCGGCATTAGCCTACCCCCTTCTTATGCTGGCTATGGGCATTATAACCGTATTTGTAATGATTACCTTTGTGATGCCGAAGCTTGTCAATCTTTTTTCTAATATGAAACAGACCCTTCCATTAGCCACCAGGATATTAATCTCTATAAGCAACTTTGCCGGAAGCTATTGGTATTGGGTTATTTTGTTAATAGCCCTGATTTTATTCGCATTTAAAAAACTGCGCCTTATCGAGAAAAAAATAATTCCTTTAGAGAAAATTAAATTGCGCCTTCCCCTTCTGGGAAGATACCTGCTTATGAGAGAAATAGCCAGGTTCTGCCGGACGCTGGGTATGCTTATAAGTAACGGCATACCCATACGGGATGCCATTAGCGCTACTGTTCCTACTTTGGGCAGCAAGGCGCTTGAGGAGGACTTAAAAATACTAAGCAAGGATGTAACTTCCGGTGTCTCGGTAGCCAAGAGTTTATCTAAAATCCCGTTTTTTCCCGGATTTGTTATTAGCTTGATTGGCGTGGGAGAAGAAACCGGCAGGCTGGATGAGGCGTTTTTAGAGGTAGCCGCGACTTATGAAAGACAATTGGATGAACAGATAAAAGTGATGAGTTCACTCATAGAGCCGGTTTTGATTCTAAGTATCGGTTTGGTAGTCGGCTTCATCGTGGTCTCTATGCTTCTGCCGATATTTCAGATTAGTTTGCGTTAAAATGAGGGAGAAATTATGAGGAATAAGAAAGGTTTCACTTTAGTCGAACTTATGCTGGTTGTTATTATCATAGGCGCTATGGTGGCAATGGTCTTGCCCAGGCTTACCGGCCGTTCAGAGCAGGCGCGTGTTCAGGTAGCTGAAGCAGATATTAGTTCCAATATAGCCACTGCCCTTAAACTTTACGAAATGGACAACGGCAGCTTCCCGAGCGGCGAAGAAGGTTTAAATGCTTTGTTTAATAAACCCGCTTCGGCATTAAACTGGAATGGGCCGTATCTGGAGAGAGCGCCTCTTGATCCATGGGGAAAGCCTTATCAATATAAATGCCCCGGTGAACATAAGGATTATGATCTTTATTCTCTTGGCAAAGACGGCGTAGAAGGAACAGAGGACGATGTTGTTAATTGGGAAAAATAACACTGGTTTCACCCTTATCGAGATAATGCTTGCGGTTGTGATACTCAGTTTTGGTTTAGTCTTAGTGCTCCGCTCTTTCGCTACCTCACTCGATGGGATGAAGCGCTCCGGAAATGTTAAGGCCGCCTCGTATCTTTTGGAAGAAAAGATGGAGGAGGTAAAAGAGAAGGCGAAAGAGGATGGTGGGATAACCAGGGGGTGTTCTTCGGGCGAATTTGAAAAGAGTGATTGCGCAGATTTAAAAAACACCTGCCTGCCAGCAGGCAGGGATTATACCGATCATAGATGGGATCTCAGTGTTAAACAAAGCGGCGTGGATGAGGATTTAAACGAGGTAGAATTGGTTATTTCCTGGCAGGAAGGTAAAAGTAAAAGGAGTCTTTTTGCGACAACGTATCTGGAAAATCAGGACTAAGGGATTCACCCTTCTTGAGCTTTTAATCACCGCCTCTCTCATTGCCTTGATGGGGCTAGCGATATATGCGACATTTGCCCGGGGCGTTGCGGTCTGGGAGCGGGGGAGCGAGACCGATGTTATCGAACAAGAGACAAGGTTCGGCTTGGAAAAGATGGCAAAGGAACTAAGAAACAGCTTTAAGTTTTCAAGAATAGAATTTAGCGGAACCAAAGATGCAATTTCTTTTCCAACATACGTAAACCCCGTTAGATATTCTTTATCTAACGGGGTAAATACGGCTGACATTGCCCAGACACCAAAATGGGAAATAGGCAGGATTAATTATTTCTATGACTCAAGCAAGAAGTCTTTCTTTTGCAGAGAGGCAAGTTATATTGATTTATTTCAGGATGATTTGCCCAAGGCAAGGGAGATAGTTTCACAGGTTAATGATTTGGAGATAAGTTATTATTTTTTCGATGCCATCGGCAAAACATATAAGTGGAAGGATTCCTGGAGTGATAAAAAAGATTTTCCCCTGGGAGTAAGGATATCACTAACAGTCGGGAGCGGCGAAGATGAGAAAGAGTTTGTTAAGACGGTATATTTACCCCGTTAGAAAAGGCCTTTCTAAATTTTCTAATGGGGTCTGCCATAAACAAGGCAGTATCTTCATTCTCACCCTCTGGAGTTTGTGTTTATTGAGTATTTTTGCAATTGGGTTGGGAAGCAAAGTTACTCAAGACATAAATCTCGCCTCTTACTTTCAGAATAAACCGCAGGCGCGTTTCCTGGCTCTCGCGGCAATAAAGAGGGCACAGGCCGTATTGGAAGACGATACAAACAGTTTCGATTGCTTAAATGAATTCTGGGTCACGGGCAGTTATTCCGATGATGAGGAATCGGTATTTGATAAAGCCGACTTAGGTAACGGAGTTTATAGTATAAATATGGTGGATGAGGAGAGAAAGGTTAACATAAATACAGCTTCGCAGGATGTCCTGGAGAGGTTGTTTCGTATAACATCCGGAACGGATATTGACGATGCCCATATAATAGCCTCATCGATCATAGATTGGAGAGACACTGACAGCAATCCTTTAGAAGGCGGTGCTGAAGGCAGTTTCTATAAACAGTTAAAGATACCTTACGAGTGTAAAGACGGTAATTTTCAGGTTATAGAGGAGCTTCTTTTGATTAGAGGAATGGCGGGCGAAATTTTCTTAAAGGTCAAGGATTTAATTACTATCTATGGCGAGGGCAAGGTTAATATTAATACAGCAGGCAGGCAGGTGCTTTATTCACTGGGGATGAATGATGCGCTGGCAGATAAGATTATTCTTTACCGAAAAGGAAATGATGGCATTGAAGGCACGCAGGATGATAATATCTTAAAAAATTCCGCTGATATCGGCAATGACCTTAAAGAAGGCGCCGGACTTGGTGAAGAAGAACTGAATAAAATAGTGGAATTAACTTCCGCAGGTTTACTTACGGTAAACTCCGAGAATTTTTCCATAAATGCCGCGGGCAGGGTTGGCAGGAGAAGAGAAGGGATTCTTTGTATCGCGGATAAAGAAAGAGAAATTAAACATTGGCGGGAGCGATGAAATCATTATTTAAGAAGAAAAAGACCACAGCTCTCTTAGAAGTAGGCAAAGCTTATTTAAAGCTTGCTTTAGTGGAAGATAGTTTTGATAAGGACAGGCTTATTACTAAATTGGTTAAGCAGGATTTAGCCTGCAATGAGGGTATTAGTAGAATTCTTGAGCGGGAAAGTTTTGACGATTTGATAATTGTCCTGCCCCGGAATCAGATAACAGTCAGAAATCTCGAGCTACCCACCACTGACCCCGAGGAGATAAAAGATATAATCAGCATCCAGGCAGGCAAACAGACTCCTTTTTCTAGGGATGAGATAATCGCAGATTTCCAGACTATCGGCTTAAGCAGGCAACACTACACCAAGATTCTATTGGCCATTGTTCAAAAGACAATAATAAATAACTGTCTCAACAACTTAGCTGAAAAAAAAGACGCTATTTCAAAGATAGTCTTAGGTTCTCAAACGTTTACCAATTGGTGCCCGATTATTACGCGTAAAACCGGAGACGAAACCTTTGCCGTTCTTGATATTGACGATGACTTTTCCGATTTTTGCGTTCTCTCAAAAGACAGGCTTTTATTCACAAAACTACTTCATTTCGCAAGGAGCGACTTCTCAAAGGACGCATGGCAGAAGGCTTTTTTAGAGGAGGTAGAGCTTTCTCTTGATGCCTACAGGAAAGAAAGCATCGGCCCGCCATTCAATAAAATTGCCATTATGGGCATGAACCCCGAAGAGAAATTTAACGAAGAGATAAAAAACATTTTAGCTAAAGAGCTTTCATTAGAAGCGCTCGGCCCTTTTGAGGACGCGGAAGGTATCAGCATATCCGGTGAGGCAAAGGTAGTTTTGGACGGGGAAAGGGAAAAAGGCGTTTTATTTTCTAAACTAATAGGATTAGCCTTAAACCACGATAAGCCCTTAATGGACTTTTTACCTCAGGGCCTGAAGCAGGCGCGCGCAAAGCGTATTAGGAGAAGAGAACTTACGCTTACAGGAATACTTATACTTCTGGTAGCTAGCTTGAGTGGGGGGATCCTTCTGGAGAGGATATGCACAAAAACATTGCTTCTCGGAAGGCTGAATGCCCGGCTTGTCAAACTGGGAGATGAAACCTCAGGGCTCAAAAAGGAAGATTTGAGGATAAGGTTGATAGAAAGCAGAATAAACGCAGGTAATTCGGCAATTGAGGCACTGCGCCAGATTCACAAAGTTATACCGCAGGAGATTTATATGACCGCTGTCAATTTTGAGGAGAATAAGCAGGTTTCTCTGCGTGGAACATCGAAGGATATGTCTTGCGTTTTCAAGCTTGTTAAAACATTAGAAGAACTCCCCAATTTCAGGGACGTAAAAACAAAATATGTTACCAAAAGAAGGCTGAAAGACAAAGACCTCACTGATTTTGAAATTACCTGCCCGCTGATTAGGGAATAGGAGATGGCATAATGTATCGGATATCAAAAAAAGAGAAAAATCTTTTTCTTATTGCCGCTATATTCGTGGGCTTTGCACTTCTTTACAGGCTCGTATTACTGCCCGGCATAGGTAAATCTCGCACCTTAAATCACCAGATTCAACTCAAGAAGCAGATGATTGAAAATTCTCTGCGCCTTCTAAATCAAAAAGAAGATATTCAAAGGAAATCTCAAAAATTTGCCAACTATGCCAAAGAGAACCTTTCAGAGGAGGAAGAGATAGCCGCCTTCCTTAAAGAGATAGAAAATATAGCTAAAAATTCATCGGTTCAGTTAATAGACATAAAGCCGTACTCGGCTGAGAGAAAAGATTTTTATATTGAATATAGAATTGAGATTGAAACCGAATCCGATATGAATCAGCTCATAACTTTAATCTATAACCTCCAGAATTCAGAAAGCCTCTTAAGGGTAATAAAATTCCGCATAAGCCCTAAGGCAGATAACATTTCTATAGTAAAGGGTTATTTAACAATTACCAAGGTTTTTGTTTCTGATTAGTTATTCTTCTCACCCACCCAGCAGCCACAGTCGGGCGGCTTCAACCCTTCGGGCTTCCGCTACGTCCTTTGTGTGCCTGCTTCCCTTAGAGAAAAGCAAAAACACCTTTTATAAATTTTCCCCGAGAAAATCGAAGATTTTCCGGGACTAAGCCCTTGGAATTTTACAATGTAAAATTCCTAAGGGCCGCCGTCGACTTGTCCTCCGAAGCTTTAGCGTAGGAGGATATAAAATAAAAGGAATTATTTAAGAGAATTTTTGCGAGGTTGATGACGCATAGTGTCTGGCGAATTTTGGGTGGGGGCAAAATTCGTCAGACACGAAAAGCCGAATCGAAACCTTTGTATAACCACGAAGGCCGCCGGCCTAGGCGGCCGACAAGTGAGCCTGAGCCCCAGCGAAGGCGAACGGCGCTTTCAGTACCCACGCAGCCCGCTGAAGCCGACGTTCAGGAGGCGCAAGCGGGCGGTGCATCATTCATCAACTCAACCTGAAACACCGTGAAAAAGAACGATTTAGACAACTTGTAAAGAACAAACCAAGGGCCATCCGAAGGTACGGATGTAGACTTTTTTTGGCATATTTTTATAACTCTTTGGTTCTTTTGACATTGTGTTTTTCTTTCTGTTTCTGAAAACAAAAAATTAAAAGGGGGAAAAAGAGAAAAAGAAATTCTTTTTGGGGGCAAAGACCCGCCAATGGCCGGGGCGATTTTGATGTTTTTGTGTTCCCGAATGAAGAAATTCAGTGTAGATATTCTTCGGGACCACTGCAGCAACTTCCTAGTTGCTGCTAAAAAGCAGCCGGAAAGGAAAATCCCCCACCACCCGAAATAGGCAAAAGCCTATTCCCCCTTAAAATACACCCCTTAAAATACATATTGACAATTCGTGTGAAGTGATGTAAAGTATCGACACTATGGACAAAAAATATAATCTTAGTGAAGCGGCAGAAGAATTAGGTTTAACTCGTCAAGGGCTTTATTACTGGATAAAGAAGGGATGGGTTACGCCTAAACGTGATTATAAAGGGCATCCGGTGTTTACGGATGAGTGTATCGTCAAGATCAAGAAATGGCGAGAGACGTTAAAGGATTAGTGGGAGGAATAACCTATGGCAGATAAAAATCAATCACAGCTGATATTATATCAAACAGAGGATGGGCAAACTAAGCTGGAAGTGCGTCTTCAGGATGAGACTGTATGGCTTACGCAAAAGATGATGGCCGAGTTATTTCAAGTATCAGTTCCAACTATAAATGAACATATAAAAAATATACATAGCGAAAGAGAGCAACTTCCAGAAGCAACTATTAGGAAATTCCTAATAGTTCAAAAAGAAGGATCACGAAAGGTTTCTAGAAAAGTTGATTTTTACAATCTTGAGCTTATTGTGGCTGTTGGTTTTAGGGTTCGTTCTCTTCGCGGTACGCAATTTCGTAAATGGGCAACAGAGCATCTAAATGAATATCTTGTCAAAGGGTTTACTTTGGATGATGAGCGTTTAAAGGCCGGAGCAAACATAGGCTCTGATTATTTTGATGAGATTTTAGAGCGTATTCGGGATATTCGCTCTTCAGAGAAACGGTTCTATCAAAAAATCAGAGATATTTATAGACTGGCGGTTGACTATGACCCAAAAGCAGAAGAGACGTTGGAATTTTTTAGTATTGTTCAAAATAAGCTTCATTTTGCTATTTCAGGAAAAACAGCGGCTGAGTTGATCTCAGAGAGGGCTGACGCTAAGAAACCTAATATGGGATTGACTTCATGGAAAGGGGTAAAAGTTCGCAGGCAGGATGTGACGATTGCAAAAAATTATTTAAATCAAAAAGAAATGGAAGGGCTTAATCGAATTGTAACAATGTACTTAGACTATGCTGAGGATCAAGCGAAACGTCATCATCAAATTTTTATGCGAGACTGGCGGAAGAAACTAGATGCTTTTCTAAAGTTCCAAGAGAGAGATATTTTATCGCATTCAGGTAAGGTCAGCAAAGAAATAGCTGATACTTTGGCACTTGAGCATTATGAAGTGTTTGATAGGCATAGATTAACTGCGGAGGCTAAACAAGAAGTTTTGACAGATGATAGAGAGTTAAGGCTTCTTGCAAAAAGAATTGACAAAAAAAGCAAAAAGAAACCAGGTAAGAAATGAAAGTAGCGATTTATATAAGAGTTTCAACTGAAGATCAGGTCAAAGAAGGGTATTCTCTTGAAGTGCAAAGGGAATATCTTGAATCTTTTGCTAAACGTGAAGGCTATGAAGTTTTTAATGTTTATTGCGATGAGGGGATAAGTGCCTATTCCACAAGACGAGAAGCCTTACAGCGATTATTGAAGGATGCCAAGGATAAAAAGTTTGAGCTTGTGCTTGTTTATAAAATAGACCGCTTTAGTCGTAAGCTAAAAGACCTTTTGAATCTAGTTGATGAGCTTTCATCTTATGGTGTAGGGTTTAAGTCAGCAACAGAGCCTTTTGATTCTACAACATCTGCGGGAAAGTTAATGTTTCAGCAATTGGGTAGTTTTGCCGAGTTTGAGCGTAATAGAATTTCCGAAAGAGTCTTCCCTGGAATGATTAAAGGTGTTCAGCAGGGCAACTGGCAAGGAGCAAGGTTTTCTCCGTTTGGCTACATCTACAACAAAGCCAAGAAGCTGTTAGAGATTGAGAAAAGGGAAGCTGATATCGTTAAGCTGATATACACGATGTATCTTTCCGGCAAGAGCACACACGATATAGCGGCATACCTTGATAAGAAAGGTTACAAGACAAGGACAGGCAAACAATTTTACAATAAGTTTATCTGCGATATCCTTAAAAATCAGATATACACTGGTAAAATTGTCTGGAATAAAAAACACTATGACAAGAATCAAAAAACTAAAAAGCATTACAAATATATTAGGAACGATCCTTCAAAAATTCTTGTTGTGCAGGGAAAGCATAAACCGATAATTGATGAAGAAGATTTTGCGGACGTTCAGAAACTATTGGCGAACAAGACACGAACGTGGCGGCCAAGAGCCAAGAACAAAGAATATCTTTTAACAGGCCTTATCACTTGCACCAAATGCAACCATAGATACACAGGCGTGTCTTCCATATCAAACCATCGTTTAAACAAGAAGAAACGCTGGTATCGTTGCTCCGAACCCCATTTAAGTCATCTTAACTGTACCAACAGGGCAGTGAAGGCAGAGGATATTGAGCCGGAAGCGACAAAGATAGTTGCCCAGTTGATCCAAAATGAGCGCCTAAAACAGAGCCGATGGACGACAGGGATTTCACAAAAAGGGGCAAATTTCCCTATTTTTGCTAAAAACGCAAAAACAGACCTCTCTGAGGTCAAGGATAAGCTTAAAATCAACCAAGAAAGGCAGTTAAAACTTACCGACGCTTATCTGGAAAATTTGCTTGGCGAGGACGTCTATCGCGAGAAGATAACAACCTTGAGATGCGAGGAAGATTCCTTGAAGAAACTCCTTGCAGGATATGAACTTAGAGAGATTGGAAGAGAACGTTCAGAGGGGTATATTAACCGAGTAAAAGACTTTCTGGATGGGTACGATGACAGCAAAGAAAAGATAGACTTTGTTACCAAGAAGGAGCTCGCGCGGCTGCTTTTTAAAAACATCAAAATCGCCCCGGCCATTGGCGGGTCTTTGCCCCCAAAAAGAATTTCTTTTTCTCTTTTTCCCCCTTTTAATTTTTTGTTTTCAGAAACAGAAAGAAAAACACAATGTCAAAAGAACCAAAGAGTTATAAAAATATGCCAAAAAAAGTCTACATCCGTACCTTCGGAATGGCCGATGGACACCTTATAGCAGGACTATGGAGGAGATAGCGGAAGCGTTGGTGGGTGTGAAAAGGGAGGTAATTTCATGAAGATTCTTAGATCAATTTTGGTAATTTTGCTGGTAATCGGCATGAGAGTTAGTGTTAGCGTAGCTGAAGACATCTATGTTATTCAAGAAAGCGCGGGAATTGAAAAGGTTGCAATGTTGGGGGACAGTATTAAAAATGCTGAAGCTACCTGGGGGAAGGCAGATCGAGTAGGTAAGGAAGATATGTATATTACTGATTTGTTTTATGAATATCATTCCCGCGGGGCACTTTTTACCACTGATAAAACAGGAGTAATTAAAAACATCACATTATACGCTAATACCGGTAATAAGGATCCATTTCATAAAACAGGGCTCATGTGGATTAATCCGAGCTCGATTTACCAGACATTTCAAGGTGCAACCTCTAAAGGGTTGAAATTCAAAGATAAACTGACCCCGGAAGATGTTTACGGCATATATGGCAAGCCAGATAATGCCATAAAGGGGGGGTCTGATGTGTCAGTAAGATTAAAAGAAGGCAAGCCATTGATTATTGACAATGGGAAAGCAGGATTTACTATTAATTACCCGGATTTGGGTATCGCATTTGAGGTATTCGACGGGCTGGTTGAAAGTTGTACTCTTACTATGAGGGATATCAAGGAATAGCTGATATGCCATTTACCCCATTTCATTTTGGTGCGCATGCGTGCGCCGTTCTTCCGCTTCAGAGAAAATTAGATATTCCGGCGTTCATGTTGTCTAATGTCATTATTGACATCGAGCCTTTGCTTGTAATATTTTTTAACCTGAATTATCCGCTGCATGGTTATGTGCATACATTTATTGGTAGTATTATAATCGGTTCCTTATGGGGATGTATTGTTTATGTGTCAAGAAAACCGCTTAGTAAAGTGATGAATTTCTTAAAATTGTCTTATGTGCCTTCGATAAGAATAAGTATCCTTTCGGGAGCGCTCGGTGGTTGTTTACATGTTTTGTTTGATGCGCCAATATATGCTGATATAAAGCCATTCTATCCATTAAGCATTAATCCTTTGTACGGGCTTGTTTCGATTCCTATGATGTATCTGCTGTGCACTTTATTTTTTATTCCTGCTATTGTTTTATACATTTTTGCACGAAGATACTATAACCGATGAACGTGCGAGACATTTTGAAGTGAATAGGAAAATTAAGCGTAGAAGTAACTATTTTGTCTATATTGTTAAATGTTCTGGCGGTACCTATTATGCGGGATATACGAATAATTTAGATGAGAGGATTAGGCTTCATAACAGTGGTCGTGGAGCAAAGTATCTTAGAGGGAAGTTGCCCGTTAAGTTGGTATATGCGAAAGAATATAGATATTATAAAAATGCTTTGGTTGGTGAAAGAAAGATTAAGAAGTTAACCAGATTTCAGAAAGAAGAATTGATAAGGATATATGAGAGAAATAAAGTTAATGGATAACTATACGGCTGCCCCCACAGATTTTTTGCTTTCGGCAAAAAATCTAAACGTGGGGGCACCCATGATTAGGTTTTCAAAAAGAGATAGGGGTTTAACGTGAAAGTCTTTTTGAAAACCTATGGGTGTCAGATGAACGAGAGGGACTCTGAGATTATCATAAGCATGATGATGCAGGAGGGGTATACCTCTGTGCAGTCATATGAAGAGGCGAGCCTTATTATATTCAACACTTGCTCGGTCAGAAAACATGCCGAAGATAGGGTATGGGGAAAACTGGCGGAGTTAAAAAGGCTTAAAATTGATCGCAATGACATCGTGATAGGCTTGGTAGGCTGCATGGGCAAGGCGTATGGGAAAGAGATTTTTAAAAAGCTTGTCCATGTCGATTTTGTTTGCGGTCCGGCAAATATATATGATATTCCTTCTTTGGTTGATAGAGTAATTTCTGGTGAAAACCATATCACTGCCATTAAGAAGACAAAAAGACCGATCAAAAAAGAAGGTACTCTGCATAGCTCGGGGCCTATAAGAGCATTTGTAAACATAACTGAAGGTTGCGATAATTTTTGTTCATATTGCATAGTGCCCTATGTAAGAGGAAGAGAGATAAGCCGTCCGCAGAAGGATATCATTGATGAGATAAAGCAGCTAGTTGATAATGGTGCAAAGGAAGTTACATTGCTGGGACAGAATGTGAATTCTTATGGTAAGGATAAAGATTTTATAAAACTTCTTGAAAAAACAAATAAGATAGAAGGGCTTAAAAGGATACGCTTTATGACATCGCATCCTAAGGATGCGGGGATTAGACTTTTTAAGGCCATGGCAGGCCTTGATAAGGTTTGTGAGCATTTGCACCTTCCCATGCAGTCAGGTTCCGGAAGGATATTAAAACTTATGAACAGGGGCTATACTAGCAGCCATTATCTTGAATTAATAGATGATATGCGAAAGGCAGTGCCTGATTGCGCGATAACAACAGATATTATAGTGGGTTTTCCGTCTGAATCTGAGAAAGATTTTAAGGATACCTACGAAATCATGAAAAGGATAGAATTTGACAGCGCCTTTATATTTAAGTATTCACCAAGGCCTTTTACCAAGGCATCGCAAATGGATGACGATGTCTCTATGGAAGCGAAAAAGGAACGCAACCAGGTATTGCTTCATCTGCAAGATGAAATATCGCGAAAAAAGCACGAGCTGCTTATAGGAAAAACAGAAAACGTTCTTGGCCTTTCTGTAGCGAAAAAAAAGCCCGATTCTTCAAGTAATCTCTCAGCAACTTATATAAAGACAAGAACAAGAAAAAACTATCAGTTAGTATGCAAAGGCGACAAGCAATTAATAGGGACAATTTTTGACGTTAAGGTAAAAGACGTACAGGGTAATACACTAATAGGCAATATTGTATGAAAACAATAATATTTCTGGTAGGACCTACTGCTGTTGGAAAAACAGCAGTTTCTATCTGCGCGGCGAAAATATTAAACGCCGAGATAATATCCTGTGATTCAATGCAAATATATAAAGGCATGGATATAGGCACACAAAAACCCTCTTCTGCCCAGCTCGGCAAAGTACCCCATCATATGATAGGCATAATGTCCCCCTTAAAAAGTTTTAGCGTAGCTGATTTTCGAAAAAGGGCGTTAAGATGCATAAAAGATATTGAAAGGAGAGGCAAAAGCGTTATATTCGCAGGAGGCACTGCCCTCTACATGAAGACATTAGTGGATGGGCTTTTCCTCTCACCGGCAACGGATTATGCCTTAAGAAAAAAACTCTTAAGTGAAGAACATGAAAACGGCAATGGCTATCTATATAAAAAGCTCTGTAATGTCGATGCAGAAACCGCTAAGCTGCTTCACCCTAATGATACAAGGCGTATAATCAGGGCATTAGAGGTGTATATTAATACAAAGACCCCGATCTCTGAACTTAAAAAAACCACAAAAGGATTGAAAGAGAGATATAGCATAAGAATATTCTGCTTGAATCGTGACAGGGAAAACCTTTATCGTATTATAGATAGGCGTGTTGATCTTATGTTTAGAAAAGGCCTGCTGGCTGAATGCGGGCGGTTAAAGGACAAAAGGCTTTCAACAACAGCAAGGCAGGCATTGGGGTATAAGGAGGTTTTTGATTATCTCGATAAAAGGATAAACCTAAACGACGCGAAAGAGTCCATTAAAAAAAGAACAAGGAATTTCGCAAAAAGGCAGCTTTCATGGTTTAGAAATGACAGCAGGATTGAGTGGATCGACATAGATAATTATTCGCCAAAACAGGCGGCAGGGATAATATGCAAAAAACTTATGAGGTAAAAGAACGCTCAAAAAAGCGTGTGATACTTGTCACAATAAGCCTGTATGAAGACAGAAAAAAAGGCTGGGCCCAGGAGGACAGCCAGGCGGAATTTACAGAGCTTGCCTTATCAAGCGGCGTTAAGATATTAGACCATATTATTACCAGGGTTGATGAGCCTAAAGCCAATTTTTTATTGGGTAAAGGGAAGGTCTCTGAAATACACGATATGGTTCACTCTTACGAAAAAGATATCGATGCCGTTATATTCAGCGAGAACTTATCAAGTACTCAGCAGAGAAACCTCCAGGAGTTTCTGGGCGTAAAGACCATGGACAGGACCCAGATTATCCTTGATATTTTTTCCCAGCGGGCCCATACAAATGAAGGTAAGCTCCAGGTAGA
>Ga0265595_1000757_pt1 | contig 27209 bp, 28 predicted proteins | sample saktaG_15_FD_190148 | JGI IMG/M metagenome (GOLD analysis project Ga0265595, IMG submission 190148) | Saline water microbial communities from Sakinaw Lake, British Columbia, Canada - sak_2013_06_06_50m | ecosystem: Environmental > Aquatic > Non-marine Saline and Alkaline > Saline ...
ATTGCTGTTTAATCGAAGCAGGTGAATATAGGAATTGATCCTGTTGATTATGCAAATATTGTGTCTGTCAGGTACAATATTTCCTGTGTGAATTTGATACAAGGGCCATTTTCCCGAGACGGGATAATCATAGGGAAGAGGACAAACAGAACTTATAAGGATAATTATCATGGTGTTACTCATTACAGGAGGAGCCGGATACATTGGTTCCATTTGCGTGGAAGAACTTCTACGTCAGGGACACGAAGTGATTGTCGTGGACAATCTCCAGGAAGGACACCGGAAGGCAATACCCCCGGAATCAACCTTCTATGAAGGCAATTTTGGTGATCGATCTCTGCTGGAGACGATTTTCAGCAGGCATGCTATTGAAGGGGTTATCCATTTCGCGGCCGATACCAGGGTAGAATCATCCATGATTGATCCGGGTCAGTTTTTCAATAACAACGTTGTAAATGGGATTGCCCTCCTCGATGTCATGCGAGAGACCAGCTGCAACCGCATGATTTTCTCCTCCAGCGCTGCAATCTATGGCGAACCGCAATATAATCCGGTCGACGAAAAACATCCCAAGCTGCCGGTTAATCCTTACGGGGAATCCAAGCTGATGTTCGAAAAGATACTGGACTGGTACCACAAGGCTTATGGCCTGAAGTTCAACGCCCTTCGTTATTTCAATGCGGCCGGGGCAAGCAGAACGTCAGGTGACGCAAAAAGGACTGTCTCGCTCATTATTCCGGTAATTATCCAGGTACTGCTCGGGCAGCGGGAAAAGCTGCAGCTATTCGGCAACGATTACCCGACAAAGGACGGCACCTGCATCCGGGACTATATACATGTACTGGACCTGGCAGGGGCCCACATCCAGGCACTGAAGAATCTGGACAAATACTCCGATGGCAAGTACAACCTCGGCAATGGACAGGGATTTTCCAACCTGGAAGTGGTCAAAACCATGGAAATTGTCACAGGGGAAACAGTCCCTTTCGAATTTGCCCCCCGAAGACCTGGTGATCCTGCAACACTGGTGGCATCCTCGGAACTGGCCCACAAGGAACTTGGCTGGTATCCACAATTCACAAAACTGGAAGAAATTATCTCCTCAGCCTGGGAATGGCATCGGAAGCATCCCGATGGATATAAATAAAACCAGCACAATATGTCATTCCCGTGAAAACGGGAATGCAGTATTCTCAACGATCTTATTTTTATACAAAAAATTTGTATCTGACAGATACAATATCTGCTACAAATTATGTATATGAGAAATACAATGGGTTGCAAAACAGGCTCTAAAAAGGATCAGCTGAATGTTATCACAAAACAAGATATTGAAAAACGCCAATCAATATCTTTGCTCCCTGTGCCGATTTTTCTGATCCAGCCTGGACAGGAAAATATGTAATACTTCAAAAACGCCGGCAAAAACATCTTGACAGAAGCATATTCTATTCTTTTTATGACCATTAGTTAATTTTAGTTTAAACTATAATATACAGAAAGGTAATTATAGTATGGAACCCCTGAAAAAAGATGATTTCCTCGGGTTAAAAGCCTTTTGTAATATGTACACCGACACACACAAACCATTTCTTATCAACCTGAACAGGCAGGAGCAGGATAAAAAATATGAATTCACTCTGCCTTATGATCTATCGTTCCTGAACAAGAATTAACCCATAGTCCTGAAAAAGGGACTTGCAATATATACCCCAATAGGGTACAAAGGAGATTGTGAAGTTTTCATTTGTTGAAGCTCCTGCTTTTACGCGCCATCTACCTGACTATATGGATGACGATGAATATCGCGCGCTTCAAGATGCCTTAATAAAAAATCCGGATATAGGTGATACAATCCAGGCCACTGGCGGACTTCACAAACTAAGATGGCGGGATCACCGACGTGGAAAGGGCAAGCGGAGCGGTCTGCGAATTATCTATTACTACATCGAGAAAGAACGGTTGATCTGGTTGTTTACTTTGTATAGCAAGGATGAGGCGGCAGATCTAACTGCTGATCAGAAGCGGGCGATAAAACAAGCAATCAAAGCTGAAATTAAAACGAGGAAATGATTATGGATAGAAAAAAAAAGAGGGATATTTCCAGTGAAATTATGGAAGGGATCGAAGCCATGCGTCAGCAGAGGGAGGGCAAGATAACACTGCGTACGCACTCGTTCGAAAACAAACCGATTCCTGCAGTTGACGCGGGCATAATTCGTGACACGCGTGAAAAATTGAAGATGTCACGCAATGTATTCGCGCGACAATTGAGAGTTTCAGCACGTACCCTTGAAAAATGGGAACAAGGACGGACAAAACCTAACGATCAGGCAGCAGCTCTAATTTTGCTGGTGAGAAAATATCCCGACACTTTGGAAAGATTGACAGAATTATAGAATTGTAATCACTTAGGAAAACTTTCCCCTCGTTAAGTGCTGGCCCCTTTTCCCCTCCGGCAGCGCTACAATCTGTCCTTCATAAGCAATTAATCTCTCTTGAAATAAAACTGGAAACAGCAATCATAAAATGTTAGACGAGCCTCTCATACATAAAAAATCTCCCTTTCCTAAAGGGGAATACGGAGGGATTACCTCTAAGAAATCATGGATATGGACACAACTACAGAAACTACACCGCAGCTGAATGAGCAAAACACAAGAGATCAAATTTTCAAGATTTTAAACCTGAGTGTTCCTGCACTAATGGGGATATTTATATTTTTAAACCCCTTCCCCCACACAACGGCCATCAAGGAAATATGTTTTTACTCATCGTTTCTTATCGTACTTCTTTTAATCTATTTCAAAAAGATTGATTTTTCCTTTAAGTCACCACTCACTCTTCCTTTTGCGCTCTTTGTCGCTTGGGTATTTATCGGTCTGTTTTTCGCCCTCGACAAAGGAAATAGCATCCATGATTTTCGCACGCATCTGCTTAAATACATGGTGCTTTATTACATTTTGATTAATTTCTTTAATTCCAGAAAACGGCTTATCGGTCTTTCGTGGGCTATAATCATCTCCGCCACTATATTTTCAATAGGAGAAATATATTATTTTTATTTCATGCTGGGCAACAGTTTCTCAACAAAGCTTCTCCCTGGGCTTGACGAAATAGCAGTCAACCAGATTGGCTTCATTACAGTGACTGCCGCAATCTTTTCCCTGTACCACATAATTACACCTGGCACTTTATACGTCAGAATAATCTCCTTTGTATGCCTGTTCCCACTATGTTTTTTAAGTGTTCTGACGCAAACACGCAGCACCGCATTGGCCCTGTTCTTGTCAGCTATCATATTATGTTTTAAGAATAAAAAGATCATGGTTGTTTGTCTGGGGATAATATTAATTGCTATCTGTATAAGCCCTCTCAAAAATCGTTTTATCCATATTAATCCGATTACCGACTTGCGACTCGATATAAATCGTACTACACTTGAGATTATTAAAGATTTCCCGATAATCGGCATAGGCTTTGGAATGGAGACTTATGGAAACAGAAAGTATATTAATCTGAATGAGTACAATAAAAAAGTCCCTGTTAAATACAGGCAAAAATCCATCCACATTTTCCCTCATTCAATATTATTCAGCATAGCAGTGCGAACCGGCCTCGTCGGATTTGCATTATTCCTCTATATATTATTTATGTCGTTTAAGACCTGCTGGAACTGCATCAGGCATGGGAAGGATGATTTTATTAGAAGGTGGGGTTTGTGTGTTGCATCTATGCTCGTGGCAGTCATCGTTATAGGAATTTTTGAGGCGTGGTCCAGGCATATTCAAGAGGTTGTTCTTTATACAACACTTGCCATGATGACTGTTGTATGGAAACTGAACAATGCCAGTCCTGAAGATTCAACCGGGACCGATTGATTAGTTATTCTCAGGAAGAAATTACCGCCTTACAACCAAGAGGTTTTAATTAGAGTGTAGAATATGGCGACTCCTGATATGAAAGCAAAATTGACAGAGATTCTTCATGATGCCAAGGCAGCTATTTTGGCAAAGGCGGGCTACCATTTAAAGAAAGTAAAGGAACATCCCAAGGTCCTTGACAAAGTTCTCATTCAAGCCGACAGCACTACCCGCTATATCAATAAGTTTGAAGAAGATTATTATGGATCCTGCGAGCAGATCGACTTTTTCCACCCTGAGACTTATTTATATGTCTTAAAAGATGTGTGGGTTGTCGGTTCTGAAGGTCGTCTGTTTTTTGATCCCGATCAGTTATTTTCCGTATGTTCATCACTCAAGGGTGTAGAGGAGCGGAAAATTCGGCGGCCGATAAAATCATTTGCCAAGGCAATCGAAGAGCCGGTATTTATTCTTTCCAGTCGAGCTCCCGGCAACAGGGGCCACTTCTTGGTCGAGCATCTTCCCCGGCTGGTAGCAAGTATGGATGTCATAAAACGGGAGGCGGGGTGCAAAATTTTAGTTACCCCCATGCACCGAAACTGGCAGACAGGCTATCTTCAAAAGTTGGGGATTCCCGATTCAGAAATAATAGAAGCCAGTATCGGATCGACATTCTGTAAAAGGGCACTTTATGTTCCCACGCTTTGCAAAGGAGAAATAGCTACGTGCAGTCGTGAAAAGTATTACCAATTTTTGCGTAAGTGCTTTATTGGCAGTCAAGAATCTTCCCGCAAAGGCTTGCCAATATTTCTAAGCCGTAAAGATGCTCCTGATCGAAAACTCGGCAACGAGGACGCCATTTTTTCTATTGCGAAAACATTTTTCCCGGAAATGAAGCGGATTGTAATGTCAACTTTAGCCCTAAACGAACAAATCAGATTATTTCAGGAAGCGCCTGTTATTATCGGACCGCATGCTCAGCCGTTTCGTGATATATTGTTTTCCAGCAATTCCCTTGTCATTCAAATGATCCAGGGTTTTCGAGATACATCAAATGAATATTACCAATGGGCTCAAAATTATAATTATGTGGGGAGTCTTGGGGGAAATTTATGCCTACCCCTGTTCAGCGAAATCGAGTTTAATACAAACAGTGACTGGATATACCCTGAGGCTAAATTCGAAAAGGATATGTCACAATTAGTATCGCTATTGGATAAACAGAAGGCATTCTCTTATGAGGGCTAAATCTTCTTCAAACAGGATGGTAATAGCCAAAGTAATGGGCGGCTTAGGCAATCAACTATTTATTTATGCCGCAGCAAAACGATTGTCAGTTATTAACAATGCTTCACTTAAGCTTGATACAATCTCAGCGTACGAAGGAGATGGATATGATAGAGCTTATAGTCTAAACCATTTTCGAATCAATGCAGAATATGTCAATAGCGAGGATGTATATGAATTAGACTTGGGGAACAGGAGAAATCTTAGATATCACTTAAATAAAATTATTCCTTTTCGATACAAGTGTTTTATAAGGGAAAACAGGCTGTTTGATCCGCGGTTACTTAATTTAAAAATAGCTGATAAGGTTTATTTGGATGGATATTGGCAAGACGAAAATTATTTTAAAGATATTGAAACTATCATCAGGAAGGATTTTGAGATAGTTTCGCCTCATGATTACATAAATATTGAACTGGCAAAGGAAATGTCTGAATCAAACGCTATTTGTTTGCATGCAAGGCGTTTGAAATATGAATATTTACTATCGGCTGAATATTATGATCTGGCAATAAAATATATGGTAAAAAAAGTCCCAAATCCTCATTTTTATTGCTTTTCAGATGATATAGAGTGGATCAAAAACAACGTAATAATAAATTATCCGGTTACTTATATTTTGCATAATGAAAAATCCAAAGATTATGAAGACTTGTGGCTAATGACGAAGTGTAAGCACTATATTATTGCTAACAGTACATTCAGCTGGTGGGGTGCGTGGCTGAATCCTGATTCTTCAAAGATAATTATTGCACCAAAAAACTGGAGGTATCGCGCCGCTGTTCCAAAAGATTGGGTGATTTTATAATGTTAATCGGTTTTCTGTTTTACTTTTGTTAATGAACAACGATATGAAAAGTTATGATTAGAGTCAAATTAACAATGCCATACTGGCCCATAGAACGACAGACTTCAAATCACAGTGGGATTTGGGACAACTGCCATTTCATAATTAATCAACAAGTGTCAGAGTGTGATTACTGGGTTGTATGCGAAAACCTTATTAATCCTGAAGAAACTTTGTGCCCGAAAGAGAATACTATTCTTATTACTCATGAACCGCCGACACTGGGCAAGTATAGGACTCTTTTTTTAAAACAGTTTGCTACAGTTATAACCTGCCATAAAAACATCAGACATAAAAATCCTATTTTTCAGCAACAGGGACTGCCCTGGCATGTCGGAAGAAGGCAGAGAAACCATGTAAATTTGTCTTGGTCTAAGGATTACGACGAACTGATTTCTATCGATCAGTTTAGTAAGGATAAGGAAATTTCGGTTATTTCCTCATCGAAAGATGGTACTGCCGGGCATAGACAACGGCTTGAGTTTATAAGAATTTTAAAAGATTATTTTGGAGAAAGGATAGATATATTTGGACGTGGTATCAATGAAATTGAGGACAAATGGGACGCCCTTGTCAGATACAAGTATCATATTGCACTTGAAAACTGTGCTGTGGATGATTACTGGACGGAAAAGTTGTCGGATGCATATCTTGCCGGGTGTTATCCAATATATTATGGATGTCCTAATATTGAAAAATATTTTGACATACCTTCTCTTGCCAGAATCGATCTAACTCAACCTGATCAAGCAATTCACATTATAGAATCATGTCTTAAAGAAAATAGATATGAAAATGCAAGGCAATATATTAAAAATGCAAGGAAAGACATTCTAAATAAATACAACGTCTTTCCGATGGTTTGCAATCTCATTAATAAGAATCAACGTAATTTAGATAATGTAAAATATTCTAAAATAAAAATACTGCCAAGATTCGCCAAACTACATTCTTTCTTGATTAAGGACTTGGGTGATAGATTTGTTCGGGATAAATACAGGCACAGGCAAAATCCGTATGAGTAGTATAAGAAAAACAGCTAAACTATCTGTCACAATTGTCCGTCTATTAAAACTAAAAAACCTCGGTCGGTTAAGAGCATCAATCAAAACGATCTGCCGCTATCTCTCAGATTATAGAGAAATGGAACGGCAGATAACTGCCAATAATTTACATTTTGAGATCACGTCATTTTATCCATGCCTTAATGAATGGTCGGAGCAAAGTGGCATCGCAAACGGGCACTACTTTCATCAGGATTTATTGATTGCCGAAAAAATTCATAATAGTAATCCCTCAAAACACGTCGACATTGGATCGCGAATTGATGGGTTTGTCGCACATGTTGCCTCGTTTCGAAAGATCGAGGTGTTTGATATACGTAAACTGTCGAGCAGTCATCCAAACATCATATTTAAACAGTTTGACATAATGAGTAATGATTTTGAATTGCGAGACTATTGCGATTCAATTTCATCTTTGCATGTTGTAGAACATCTTGGCCTTGGCCGATATGGCGATACTGTTGACAGCCAAGGTCATCTAAAGGGATTGCAACATATTCTCATGATGCTTACGCGGGGCGGGAAGTTTTATTTTTCAGTGCCCATTGGAGAACAACGCATCGAATTTAACGCTCATCGGGTGTTTAGCCTGAGATACCTCTTTGAACTTTTGGCGAGGGATTATCAGGTTGACTCTTTCTCATACGTTGATGGCGAAGGCGATCTCCACAGAGAAGTTGCAATAAGAGACAGTGACATTGAGAATAATTTTTCATGTCATTATGGCTGCGGCATATTTGAATTGACCAAAATCTAAGGAGTAGCAAATTACCATTGCAACCCGGTTTCCGTGCCACGCACAAAAAACAAAAACATGGCAGTGTTATTACCCTAAGAGCGCGACAGCTACGCATGCAAATTTACAATGAACTGCAATCTGCCTCTTTGAATGCAGAAAGCGTGTAGGTAGAATTTTAAAGAACAGAATGCCTGGCCCTCATATGCAAAAACTTAACCGGGAATTACTGAATCGAAGCATGAAGAAAAAAAAATTCCCCCCACAAAAACCTGAAAGCATCCTTGTCATTGCAACACGTCGCATCGGTGATGTTATCCTGACAACCCCCCTTATCAGGTCGCTTCGTCGTGCCTACCGGGATGCACGACTTGATGTAGTTGTTTTTAAAGGAACGGAGAGTTGTATCTCTGCGAATAAAGACATCGATACCATTATCACGATTGCGGAAGGAGCAACTTTTAGAGAACAGATTAAAACGATTTGCAAACTGTTTCGCAGGTACGACTTGGCAATCTCAACCCTTTCCGGAGACAGACCCACGTTTTATTCTTTGATAGCGGGGAAGATCAGTATAGGGTTTGTGGAAAAGGGATGTTACAACTTGTGGAAACGAGCTCTTCTTGACAAATATGAACTGTTTGACAACTATGAAACTCACACCGTAAAAATGAACCTGTCTCTTCTTGGGCTTCTTGGTGTAAAACAAATCCCTGAAGTTATAATTTCCTGGGCAGGAGAAGACGAAATAAAGGTCAACAAACTTCTGCCTTTTGACATTGCCAGGGAACGGTACGCGGTTTTACACGTGTATCCCATGTTCTCCTATAAGATGTGGCATCTTGCAGGCTGGGTAGATGTCATTCGCTGGCTTAACGCAAAGGGTGTACGAACGGTGATTACAGGAAGCAATGCTCCGGAGGAACGAGAATATATATCCCGTCTCTGCCAATCGCTGCCAGACGGCAGCATCGACGTTGCCGGCGCACTGAGCCTGAGCGGGGTTGCTTATTTATTAAGCAAGGCATCCGTGTATATTGGACTTGATACCGCAGTTACGCATATGGCAGCAGCCTTGGGAATTCCAACTGTTGCCCTGTATGGCCCAACCAATCCCGTCAAGTGGGGGCCAATGCCGAAAGAGGTTTCTTTTATCGGCAAAAGTCCCTATAAGAAAAAAGGATCTCAGATGATGGGCAATGTCTTTCTTTTGCAAGGGAAGGGTGAATGCGTTCCGTGTCATGAAGAAGGTTGTGATAGAAACATACAAAGCCTCAGCAGGTGCCTCCAAGATATACCGGCAGCCGATGTGATTCAAGCCGTAGAAACAATGATGACGCAAAGCAATTAATCGGAAGCGAATAAATAGATGATAATATGAAGGAAAAAACTCCTGAAAAAGATCGATGGTTCATTATTGCCCATTCTTTCAATGCGGATGGGGTAGCCGCAAGCCAGACAATAACCGACAGGTTGCCATATTTTAAAACCCGAGGGCTTAAATTTGTTGTTCTTAGCGCTGTCACAGGAAGAAAAGACACGCAGATTCCTCATTATCAGATAATATCCCCTGCTCCTTCCGGTCTCCGTTATGATATGAGGTTTATAATAAAAAATACGGTGAGAAACAAAACAGCGCAAAGTATACTAAAAGGCATATCTGCCATTCTCTGTCTACCCTTTTACCTTGTAGAAAAAGTCTTTCTTCAACTTGACAGTCAGTGGTCATGGTTTTTGAGCGCGTCTATTAAGGGTAGCCAACTAATAAATAAATATCACCCCGCGCTGCTGTATTCAACCGCAGGACCGTCAACCACACACCTGGCAGCATACATACTTCATAAAATCTACGGCCTTCCATGGATGGCGGAACTCCACGACCCTCTTATACTCGATGATCAGTGCCCAAAATGGCACAAGTATTATTTTAATCGATTTGTCGAGAAGATTGTATGCGGTAATGCTTCAGTAGTTGTGTATTTCACGAACCGGGCACTGGAGAATGCCAACAGGCGTCATCCGATAAAGAATAAAGCTATTGTTGTAAGGCCGGGCGCGACCCCACCGGATTTCCATAATATTCATTATGCTAAGACGGATAAAATACATTTTGGTCATTTTGGATCACTTGATAAGACTCGAAATCTGGAGGTATTTATCAGGGCTATTTATGAATTAACCGAGGAAAGGCCGGATTTAAAAAAGCGTATCATCCTTGATGTATATGGTTGTGAGTTAGATACTGCTTCGCGAAAGGCGCTTAATAAATACCCTCTGGGGGACATGCTGGTTGAACATGGCAGATTGGAATATGATCCGGAAACCGGCAAATCAGGAAGGCAGCAGGTTCTGGAAGCCATGAGGAAAATGGATGTACTGGTGGTATTACACGGCGGTGAGGGTAGCGTCTGTTATGAATATATTCCCTCAAAACTATATGAATATTTACTTACCGGACGCCCTGTTTTAGGGCTGGTTGAAACTGGTACAGAGCTGGAGGGGTTCTTGATTGAAAACAACCATACGTCCGTTGATAAAGATGATATCTCAGAAGTCGAGAAAGCCATTGAGCTGTATGTCAATAAATGGGACACGGAAGGGTTGGATGACAACCAGGTTGCGTCTCCTTTTACTGTCGAGGCAACGGTAGATAAACTGATGTCCGCAGTCTCTGAGATTGATGCGGCTTCCTAAACTGGTGTTGACCAATACATGACCGGTTTTTTTGATTGTTGTATGAAATGAACGTTATGGAACAGAATACAAAAAAGATCGTCTTGTTTTGCAAGTCCTACAGCAAAGATATGCTCCGGGCGCGCCGCATGGCCGAAAGCGTTCACCGGTTTAATGTGGACAATATCCCCCTGTACATCGGCGTGCCGGCATCAGATCTGAATCAGTTCAAACAATGCTTCGGGAACATCCCCTGCCATTTCATCACAGATGAGGAGATATTAGAGAAAAGCCGCCAGGTGTATGGTCAGCTGCCGAGATTGTTTCTCTCCCACTTGCTGCAGCAATTGATAAAACTTGAATTCTGGCAAATGGGGTTTTGCGAAAATTATCTATGGCTTGATTCTGATGCGTATTTTATCAGGGAATTCCATGTTGCCGATTTCTTTCACGACGAGACCACCCCATATACTGTTCAGCACCACTCAAAAGATCTGTTTGACTTCGCACATAGGACAGGAAACACAAAGATAATCCATGACTTTGAAAAGATGGCAATACACTTCCAATCTCTGTTCCAACGATCCGGTACTCTTTACAACTTTGGCTGTTCTCCGCTGATATGGTCATGTCAGGTCTTAAGAAGTCTATATGAAGACTACCTGAAACCCAAAAACAAAACTGTTTTTGACTTACTTCAGGAATACCCTTGTGAAATGCAATTGTATGGGGAGTATCTGTTATTCAGCAAAACAATCCCGGTAGTTCCAATTGATCCTATATTTAAAGTGTATCACTATGCCGAACAGTTTTTCGAAGCACAAATGAATGGTGAATCGGAGTTTTCCCTTTCCGAAGAATATCTCGGTGTTGTCATGCAGTCGAACTGGGTGAAACTTCCGGAACTGAAAAAGCCACCACGCGTGCGTTTGAAAAACTTTTTTCTTACTTTTATCATGCAAATCAATCAGGGGGTCAGAAGGATAAGAAAAAATAAATAATCAAGAATCAGGAGCCATCAGCAACGTGATCCCCCGCCGCCAATGGCGGTCACCCTGTCTGGGACATTCACAGGTATTGATTTACCCCGCGGATGGCATGGATACGCCGGGAATTGAGCAGATTGTCAAGGGTTTCCCTGTTGTGGTCAAGATTTGTTCGGTCGTTTTCCCTGTGCCACAGATGCAAAAGCGGCGCTGCAAACCGGGCGCTTTTGCGGCGTATACCGGACCTTAACAGACGTATTGCCATGTCCGAGTCCTCAAGTCCCCAGCCGCAGTAAGATTCATCCAGACCATTTATCCTGAGCAGGTCATCCCGCCAGGCTGATAAATTGCAGGTTGTAACCCCTTCCCACGTGTGCGCCGGAAGTTTGCGCAACGGCGCGGCAACGGGCAGAGACAGGATGGGCAACCACCGGTTTACATCTTTTTTTACCCAGGCCTTTATCCACTGGGCAACGGTCCAGGTATGGACAGGTACTCGATTCTTTAGAACATGGTCGGTAAATGGTTCACTAAGCAGGATACGGCTTCCGACAAGAAACCATTCCCGTTCCGCCAAGGTCCGATGCTGAGAAACAAAATCGGGCAGGGGAATGCAATCTCCGTCAGTAAATATGATATAGTCGGCGGCAGTTTCCGCGATTGCGCGATTGCGAACAGCGGCTGCACGGAAGCCTTCATCTTTCTGCCAGACATGGCTGAGTCTCAAATCCGGACGCCGTTTATAAGCGGCAATAATCTGGGATGTTGCATCGGTTGACCCATCATCAGCCACAATCAATTCAAAATCTCTGTCTTTCTGGGCGCAATAACCGTCAAGAGCGGATGATAGCGCGTCGGGGCGATTATAGGTTGTTACAATTACAGCAATACGCATTATTTCTTTTCTTTCATAAACCTCAGTTTCAGGTAGCGATAATATGTGCCCTCGGCATTTGATGCAGCCAGCATAAATCCTTCCCTGCCATCCAGAAAACCGGCGCGGATAATATAGGTATGAACGAAACTCCAGAAACCATGCGATAACGCGGTCAAGAGTCCGGCCTTCCTTTCTTCTTTGTGCATCATACGGGCGCCTGCTGTGGAATAATTGTTCATCGTTTGAATGACCTCCTCAAGATTCTCGAAGGCCTGATGGATTATGGGGTTTGAGAAAGTGCCCGTGGGACCATTCACAACCAATCTTTCGTGAACAATATCATCACTAAAACGGCCATGCCTCCGGAGCAAGAGACGGATAACGTAATCGGGCCACCAACCGCCGTGGCGCATGGGGCGTCCGCAGTAACTTGAAAGACGAGGGATTCTAAAGGCAACATTCCCTCCCGGATCGTTTATCGCCGCCTGTATCTCATCTCGCAGTTCAGGGGTAATATGTTCGTCCGCATCCAGGGAAAGGACCCACTGCCCGGTAGCCAAATCGAGAGCCCGGTTTTTTTGCGCTCCGAACCCGGGCCAGTCGGTAATGAATACCTTGTCTGTGTATTCTCTGCATATGGCGACTGTATCATCCGTGCTGCCGGAATCCACGACTATGATCTCGTCCGCCCACCTTACAGATTCCAAGCAGGTTTTGATGGACTCGGCTTCGTTTTTTGTGATTACTATTACGGATAAGGTTGCCATTTGTGTTCCCTGCATATTATCGAACGGCGTGTAGAAGGGATTGTATACCCTTTCTTTCTTCAATCACGCCTTCACGGTTTAATGCCGCCAAGCGCACTGTAATACAAAGTTCCTTGATAGCCAAGCAGAAAAAACGCGCAAGCAGGCCAGAATGACGGTTAAGTGGCTCATCTGACTTTTTTACAAATTACCATTTGAATTGACAATTTGTAAAAATGACCTTTCTTCGCCGTGGGCAATAGCCCGAAATCTCATTTTCATTGATTTTGTCAGGGGTTTTGCTGTAGAAACCAACGAGCATGTGAATGGAGTGTGTATAGCATTCCCGGGCACTCTCGCTCATCCCCTGATCGGGATCGGGTTTGGTGTAAAAAGCCCCACCGTTGTGGCGCGTGAAAGGAGACGTAAGATCAAGAAGATACGGATAGGCACACGCGGAAGTGACCTCGCGCTTGTACAGGCGAACTGGGTTTCGGATCGCCTGAAGAGTCTGTATTCGGATATGTCTGTGGAGGTTGTTCCGATAAGGACGCGCGGAGACAGGATGCAGAATATCTCCCTGGTGGAAATAGGGGGTAAGGGAATCTTTGTAAAGGAAATAGAAGAGGCGTTGCTGCGGGGGGATATAGATATCGCGGTTCACAGCATGAAGGATGTTCCGGTGGATCTTCCCGACGGTCTTGTGATAGGGGCCATACCGGAGAGAGAAGACCCGAGAGATGTGCTGATCTCCGGGGAAGGCACGAAGATGGAGGGGCTTTCCAAAGGGGCAAGGCTGGGCACAGGTTCTCTGCGAAGGGGAATGCAGATCAAAAGCCTGATGCCGGACATAGAGATTGTTCCCGTGCGCGGCAATATAGACACGAGAATAAAGAAGATTGTAACGGAAAATCTGGATGGAATAATTATAGCGGCGGCCGGGATGAAGAGGATGGGGCGCCGAGGAGAGATCACGCAGTATATACCGATTGAAGTTATGATGCCATCGGCAGGGCAGGGGGCGCTGGGGATAGAACTGAGAGAAGGTGACAGGGAAACCGGAGACCTTATCTCCTCCCTCAATCATTCTGACACAGAGGTGGAAATCTCGGCCGAGCGCGCGTTTCTCAGACGCCTTGGAGGGGGGTGTCAGGTGCCGATAGCGGGCATTGCCAGGAAGCATGGAGAGAGTCTGGTTATTAAGGGTCTCGTGGGGAGTATCGATGGGAAAGTTATGATTATGGACGAGATCAGGGGAAACAGCGGTGACTGGGAGTATATGGGAAACACCCTGGCGGAGAATATACTGTCCAGCGGCGGACGGGCTGTTCTGGACGAAATATACAAATAATGTTCGTCCTATATGGTGTGGAAAAAGGTGAATAGACTGATATGAAAAAACCCGGAAAGGTATATATAATAGGCGCGGGTCCCGGTGATCCGGATCTTATAACGATTAAGGGGGTAGAGTGCCTGCGCAGGGCGGATGTGGTGGTGCATGACTATCTCGTGGGAAAAGAGATACTGCGGCACGCCGGGAAAGGGGCGCGGTTTGTCTACGTTGGAAAGATCGGAGGGCATCAAAATATATCCCAGGAGAATCTGAACCGGATACTTGTGGAAGAGGCCTTGAATGGGAATACAGTGGCCAGACTCAAAGGGGGAGATCCATTCATATTCGGAAGGGGCGGCGAAGAGGCCGAATTCCTTCAGAAGGCGGGAGTACCCTTTGAGGTTGTGCCGGGTGTGACATCGGCGATATCCGTTCCTGCCTATGCCGGAATACCCCTCACGCACAGGGAATTTGCCTCCACTCTTGCCTTTGTAACCGGGCATGAGGATCCTGACAAGGGCAAGAGCCGCATTGACTGGAAGAAGATATCCACCATTGAAACCATTGTATTTCTTATGGGTGTAAAAAACCTCCCCAAAATTGCCTCCAATCTCATGGAAAATGGCAGGAGTACGGACACCCCTGTGGCGCTGATCAGGTGGGGAACAACCCCGGACCAGGAGACACTGACGGGGAGGCTCGGAGATATAGCCGCCCTGGCGGAGGAGAGAAAATTTTTGCCTCCCGCTGTGTTTGTCGTGGGCGATGTGGTCAGTCTGAGGGAGCGTCTTGGCTGGTTTGAGGAGAAGCCACTGTTCGGGAAGGGTATTGTTATCACGAGACCGGAGGAGCAGTCGGAAGAGTTCGCGGCGCTCCTGCGTGATGAAGGTGCAAGGGTTATCTCCTTTCCGACCATCAGGATTGTGCCGCCGGAAGACTATGGCGACCTGGATCGGGCCATAGAGAATATTGAGAAATATCAGTGGATTGTATTTACCAGCGCGAATGGCGTGAGGTTCTTTTTTGAACGTTTCTGTAAACTGAGAAATGATATCAGAGACCTCAAGGGGATAAAGATCTGTACCATAGGCCCGGCCACACGGGACAGAGTTGAAGGATATAATATCCGGGTGGATATGGTCCCCGAAGAGTACATCTCCGATGGAGTGGTGGCGGCGTTCAGGGGTGTGGATGTTGCGGGGGCGAACGTACTTCTGCCAAGGGCGGAGATTGCCGGGAATATTATTCCCGACGGACTCTCGGAACTGGGCGCGAATGTGGATGTAGTAACCGCCTACAGAACGGTAAACTCCGGCGAGGATGTGGAGGGCATTAAAGAATTGATGGACAATGGAAAAATAGACGTGATTACCTTTACAAGCCCGTCCACAGTGACTAATTTCATGGATATTATCGGGAATGAGACAACCATTCCGAATCATATAAAGATCGCGTGCATAGGCCCGGTAACGGAAAATGCGTGCAGAAAGGCCGGGCTCGGAGTCGATATCATGCAGGGGCCTTATTCGATTCCCGGTCTGGTGGATGCAATAAAGACTGGAGTGTGTCAATGATAGGAATCTCAAAACTATACTGCGGAGGGGTTGAGCCCTCCGATGTGCTTCGTTATGGGGCGGAATCGGGGAGACTTCCCTCGCATCTTCTCCAGTTTTCAAGCGATAAGCGTCCGGTTGTGGTCTGGAATGTCACAAGAAGGTGCAACCTCAAGTGTGTTCACTGTTATTCAAGTTCTCAAAACATAAAATACAGTGGTGAGCTGACCACAAAAGAGGGAAAGGTCCTGATATCCGATCTTGCCGCCTTTGGATGTCCCGTGATCCTTTTCTCCGGGGGGGAACCGCTGATAAGGGAAGATCTGCCGGAACTTGTGCAGTTCGCCGTGAACAACGGGATAAGGGCGGTTATTTCAACAAACGGCACGCTTATCACCGAGGAGAAAGCCAGGATATTCGCCGGTATCGGCCTTTCATATATGGGTGTAAGTCTGGATGGAACAGGAGAGATTCACGACAGATTCAGGGGCGTGAAAGGGGCCTTTGACGCCGCTGTCCGGGGAATCAGGAACTGTCAGGACGCGGGAATAAAGGTAGGTGTCCGCTTTACGATAACCGGGGAAAACAGCGCTGAGATCCCCGCCATCTTTGATTTCATTGAGAAGAACAATATCCCCCGGGCGTGCTTCTATCATCTGGTCTATTCCGGGCGCGGCTCCACGCTGGCCGATAATGATCTGTCGCACGCCCAGACAAGGGAGGTTGTGGCTCTGATCATGGACAGGACGCGTGATCTCTTCGACAGGGGGATGCCAAAAGAGATACTTACAGTAGACAACCATGCCGACGGGCCGTATGTCTATCTGAGGCTGCTCAGGGAGGACCCGAAAAGGGCCGCCGATGTTCTGGCGCTCCTCAGGATGAATGAGGGAAACAATTCAGGACGAGGGATAGGCTGTGTGAGCTGGGATGGCGAGGTGTACGCGGATCAGTTCTGGAGGGATATCTCCTTTGGAAATGTAAGAAAACGCCCTTTCAGCGATATATGGCTGGACACATCCAACGAATTGATGGCAAGATTGAAGGACAAAAAATCTTACGTAACGGGGCGATGCGCGAACTGCCGCTGGCTTGACGTATGCGGGGGCAATTTCCGCGCGAGAGCCGAGGCGGTGACGGGTGATATATGGGGACCCGACCCGGCCTGCTACCTGACAGATGAAGAGATAAGAGGTGATATATGAGTTTTCCTGATTACCGTCCAAGAAGACTGAGAAAAAACGAGAACTTTCGAAGGATGATACGGGAGACCGACCTGTCGGTTGATGACCTTGTCTGTCCCCTGTTTGTGACACACGGGAGTGGAGTAAAGAATCCTATTTCTTCCATGCCGGGAAATTTCCAGATGTCGATTGATAATCTTGTGGAGGAAGTGAAGAAAATAAAAGGTATGGGAATACCAGCGATCATGCTTTTCGGTATACCCGAGGCAAAGGATGAAGAGGGTTCCGGCGCCTGGGCCGAGAATGGGATTATCCAGCAGGCGGTAAGAGAGATCAAGGATGAAGTCGCGGATATCCTTGTAATTACGGATGTATGTCTTTGCGAATACACGAGCCACGGCCACTGCGGGGTACTCGATGGCAGCGAGGTGGACAATGACGCCACTCTTGAACTGTTAGCGCGAACGGCGCTGTCACACGTGCTTGCGGGAGCCGATATGGTCGCGCCATCGGCCATGATGGATGGACAGGTCTGCGCTATCCGTGAAGTACTTGATGGTGAGGGCTATCAGGATATACCCATTATGGCATATTCGGCCAAGTACGCGTCATGCTTTTACGGCCCTTTCCGGGACGCCGCTCAGGGTGCGCCGCAGTTTGGTGACAGAAGGTCATATCAGATGGATCCACCCAACGGCCGCGAGGCGATCAGGGAGGTTGCTCTTGATATTGAAGAGGGGGCCGACATAATCATGGTGAAACCGGCGCTTCCCTATCTTGATATTATACGAAGGGTGAGAGATGAGTTTGATCTGCCCATAGCGGCTTATAATGTCAGTGGCGAGTTTGCCATGATAAAAGCGGCGGACAAGCTGGGGTGGCTCGATGGCAAAAAGGCTATGATGGAATCCCTCGTGTCGATAAAGAGGGCCGGGGCGGACATTATAATCACATATTTCGCACAGGAAGCGGCCGAACTGTTGAGGTGAAAGTTTCGAGTTCAAAGTTTGATGCACTCGTGAAAAGTTGAAATATACACAATTTTGTCATTCCCGTGAAAACGGGAATGACAGCCTTTTTACGAGTGCATCGGGTTTGATGGAGTTATCAGTAATGGTTTCCAAACAATCTTTAATCCTGCCCCATACGCTTCGCATGGTTGCGTGGGAGGTTACCCGGGGATGTAATCTTTCATGCGTGCACTGCCGCGCGTCATCGAAATACGGCCCGTACGAAGGGGAGTTTGACACCGGGCAGTGTCTGCGACTTCTTGATGATATCGCCGCTTTCAGCTCCCCTGTAATTATCCTTACCGGTGGAGAGCCCTATTTCCGCGAAGATATCTATGAAATTGCCTCTTATGGAGATAAAAAAGGCCTACGCATGGTCCTCGCGACAAATGGCACCCTTGTTACAGATGAAATTGCACGCAAAACTCTGGATGCCGGGATAAAAAGGGTCAGCATAAGTATAGACGGCCATGACGCAAAAAGTCATGACGATTTTCGCGGGGTGCCGGGCGCCTTTGACGGCGCGATGGCGGGTATTGACGCCTTCAAAAGGGCGGGGATGGAGTTTCAGATCAACACCACAATAACCAGGTTCAACCAGGGCCGTATCGAAGACATTTTTAATCTGGCTATAAAACTGGGTGCGGCCGCCCACCACATCTTCCTGCTGGTTCCGACCGGTCGAGGCAGGGAACTGGCCGACCAGGAAATCTCGCCGGAGGATTATGAGAATACACTGAACTGGTTTTATGAGCAGAGTCTTACCTGCCCGATTCAACTCAAGGCCACCTGCGCCCCGCAGTATTACCGGATCTCTCATCAGAGGGGAAAAGAAAACAATAAAAAGCAGAAGGAAATGAAAAACCCGCTGCATTCCATGACAAGGGGATGCATGGGAGGAAGTTCATTCTGTTTTATCTCAAATACCGGACAGGTGCAGCCCTGTGGATTTCTTGAGATTGACTGTGGGCAGCTCAAAGAAAAGAAATTTGAAGATATCTGGAATAACTCCGGAATCTTCAATGAGCTCAGGGATCTGGGAAAATACAAAGGGAAATGCGGCCGCTGCGAATTCATAAAGGTGTGCGGGGGATGCCGCGCCCGCGCGTATGAGATTACAGGAGACTATCTGGCTGAAGAACCATTCTGCGTTTATGATCCTATATAAATCAACAGAATCATTTATGAGCCAGGCAAAAAATGACAGCTTCGCCGGCATGTTATTTATCATTTCGAAAGAATGTGAGAAATCTCAACCTTCTCGTCGTTTCACTCCGCATCAGGCAACTACATATAAAACATGCCTTCCATTACTATCTTCTCTAACACTGCCCTCTTTTAGCAATTCCAGGATATGCACATACGTCTCGTTAATGGCAAGAAATTTGTCGAACTGCGAGAGGTTCCCCCCCCAAATATCGAGAGAGATCTGAAACGTGGTCTTTCGTCCTTTCCTGATGGCATCAAGTATAAGGCCCTTTCTCTCCCTGTGATGTTCCTTCATCTCAGCTACTCTCCCACTTAGATTCGGGAAAGGCGCGCCGTGGGAGGGATAGACCATCTCGACCGGGAGATCCTTCACCCTGTCCAGGGAGGAGAGAAAAGCGTTTAAGGGCTGGAATTCGGGATCGAAGAGATCTGGACTGAGGTTCGGGGTGATATCGGGCAAAACATGATCGCCTGAAAGCAGAATATTTTCATTCCCGAAGTAAAAACAGTTGTGGCCGTTTGCGTGTCCCGGCGTAGGAATAGCTTTGAAGGTTCTTCCGCATGTCTCATAAGTCTTACACGGTTTCAGGACTTCGTCCACCTCGAAGGGAATGGTCGCATCTTTAAAACGGTCGAACATCTTCGCGATGAAATCGAGTGTCTTTTCGGGAAGACCATGCCGGCAGAGGAAATCTCTCATTCTTTTTACTATGAGGTCTCCATTTTTCATCCTCTCAATATGCCTTTTCCCCTCTTCAGACATATGGATAATGGCATCGGAGCTTTCCTTTATCAGACCGGCCACGCCGCAGTGGTCGGCGTGAGAGTGGGTCAGGAATATCTGTCCGATGTTTTCGATCGAAAGCCCCACAGACGCGAGGGACGCTTCGAGTTCCGGCAGGGTGCCGCGAATATTGAGCCCGGTATCGAAAAGGGTGGCCTCTTTATCATGAACGATAAGAAAAACGTTGACATGTCCGAGGCGGAAAGGCATCGGCAGCGCAATCATATAAAAGCTGTCGGCAATTTCCTTGATATGATGGATAGGGGGATCAACTGTTGACATTTTATGCCTTACTACCTGAATGTTGATTCGACCCAGATGCCGACATAGTATGTTACAGCTATGACAACCAGCGCGATAAAGATGTGCTCTGAGATCACTTTCCAGGGTTTTGTTTTTTGCTCTTTAGCCATGTGAAAGCTGAAGATTCCCAATAGAAACAGTCCCCAGGCGACACTCACAACAATTGCTGTCTCGAGAGAAAACAACAGGACAGGAACAACGAATGTCATTGCAAAGACAAATTTGAACAAAAAAGTGGAGATAGTAGATTCCCATATCTCCTTTGTGGTGTGCTTATTCTCAGATTCTTCAGAAATGTGAATACCCAGCGCGTCTGAAAACGCGTCCGCTATCGCTATCGTGATTATGCCGCCGAGAACTACAAGCCGTGAGTGTGTGCCCGAGTACAGGCCAACCATCAATCCTAGGGTCGTTATTATCGCGGAGGTTAGACCAAAGCTGAGCCCCACTTTCAATGAATGTCTCATGGTGATTTGACGCCTTCCGTTGTATTAAACTGTTCCTGTAACAATCCCTGAATTGCCTGAAGGATGAAGGTGCATACACCGTATTTCCTTTCTCCGTCAAGGCAAAAAACAGGGTTGCTTAAGGCGCGCGGCATAGGAAGATTGTCTTTTTGTTGAAAGGCTTGCCATTTTTTGTTTTATGTTTATTTTAATGACGACACTGGAACGAAAATATTTGTATTGACTTTTTGAGAAAGAAACAGGATAGGGCACCGGAATTTTCGAAGCTCGAAAATCAAGGAGAAGAGGGATGCTAATAATAGAAGACCTGCAGGTTAAGATCGGCAATAAAAAGGTTCTCAAGCATGTGAATCTGGAGATCCAGCCCGGGGAGACACATATCCTGTTCGGTCCTAACGGATCGGGGAAGACATCTCTCCTGATGACGATAATGGGCTATCCGCAGTACAAAGTTACCGGCGGAAGGATCCTGTTCAATGGTGAAGATATTACGCATATGACGATTGATGAGAGGGCGCGTCTCGGCATAGGGATGTCCTATCAGCGTCCGCCCAGCATACAGGGTTTGAAAACGCGGCGGATGGTCCAGGTGTGTGGGAATGGACATATCGATGTTGATACGCTGGCAGAGAGAATGAATTTTACAGAGTTCCTCGAGCGCGACATCAACGTGGGTTTCTCGGGCGGCGAAATCAAACGCTCAGAACTTCTGCAGTTAATGGCCCAGGATGCCGATCTGTCGCTTTTTGATGAACCTGAATCAGGAGTTGACCTTGAAAACATCTCTCTTATAGGGAATGCGATAAACAGTTTGCTGCAACGGGTTAATGGAACGCAGCATGATAAAACTGCAAAACGGATTGCCAGAGAACGGTCAAAAATGGGCCTGATTATAACACACACGGGACTTATCCTTGATTATGTAACGGCTGATAAGGGACTGGTTCTTTATAATGGTGTGGTGGCAGGCAGAGGCAACCCGGTGGAGATATTCAAGCAGATAAAGAAGGTGGGATACATGGAGTGTGCACGATGCGCAGCTTAGACGATCTAGCCTACAAGGCAAAAGACAAAGTGGCGGCAATCGGGCCTGACATTGATCTGGACAGCTATTCTCTTGAGTCTCCCGCGCATGCCGATGTGAAAAATCTGAATACTATGCCCGAAGAGGATATAGAAAGAATGACCCTTGCCGGTCTGGATGCAAGTGAAAATGGCCGCGCCGGTACGTATGTCCAGAGGGATGCCACATCTGTTCACTCCGGTTCAAATGTGGATGGTCTGGAGATAATACCTATCAAGAAGGCGCTCAAAGAAATAGACTGGATAAGGGATTACTACTGGAAACTGGCCTCTGTGGACACGGACAAATATACGGCGCGTGTCCGGCTCGATCTGCAGGACGGCTATGTTATACGAGCACTTCCCGGCAAGAAGGTAACACTTCCGGCGCAGGCATGTCTCTACCTTGAAAAAGAGGGTTTCAGTCAGAATGTGCATAATATCATTATAGCCGAGGAAGGGTCGGAGCTGCACATAATATCCGGTTGCGCGAGCGCTTCTCACGTAACACGGGGCCTGCATGCGGGGGTCTCGGAATTCTATGTAAAGAAGGACGCCAAGCTGAGCTTTACCATGATTCATCACTGGGCAGAGGATGTAGTGGTGAGGCCCAGGTCTGTGGGGATAGTTGAAAAGGGCGGTCTTTTCCTCAACAATTACATCTCCATGAAACCGGTAAAGTCTGTCCAGACGTACCCGACAATATATCTTGTGGGAAGAGGGGCGGTGGCCCGTTCATACAGTTTGCTTGTCGGCAGTCCAGGCTCAGAACTGGATGTGGGCGGGCGGATCTATCTCCAGGCAAAGGATACGCGCGCGGAAATTATCTCGCGAGCCATTACCAATGGGGGCAATATTACGTCCCGCGGGGATATCATAGGTGAGGTATCGGGGGTAAAAGGGCACCTGGAATGTCATGGTCTTATCCTTAATGGTGGCATTATGCAGGCAATTCCCGAGTTAAAAGGCCTGGTTGACGGTGTGGAACTGTCGCATGAGGCCGCGGTCGGCAAGATCGCGCAGGATGAAATACTCTATCTGATGTCGCGTGGTCTGACTGAAGAAGAGGCAACCGCGACGATAGTGAGAGGATTTCTGAGCGTGGATATACCCGGTCTTCCGGCGCCGCTCAAGGCGGAGATAGATCGTGCGGTGGAACTCAGCCAGAAAGATGTCATGTAGTAAGGCCTTTATCACAACTCATAGGCCTTACGCTTACTTGGAATTTACCCGTAAGGGTTTTATAACATAAATTGAGTCTGGCTCCGTGTCATCTATTTTATCTCTCATGAAAGCACGAAGTCACGAAAACACGAAAAACATGATTTGATCTCGTGCCTTCTTTTATCAACCGTGAACCGATAACTGTAAACTGCGAACGGATACAAATCATATGCCCGGTTTGCAGCCCACCTCTTGAACTTGGTCCGCTGGCAGTGCCCGGCGGTTAAATATAAACGCGGTGATCAGACCGGCGATAATATGCCAGGTTCCCCACCATGCAACAAGGATAGCCATCCCACCCAGCCCTTCAAAAAAATTGAAAACCAGAACCAGTCCGAGGGCGGAATTCTGAATCCCGACTTCGATACAGACAGCCCGCGAATCTCTTTCATCAAGTCTGAAGAGCCGGGCGGACCAGTACCCCAGGTTGAGGGCCAGGGCGTTATGGATAAAGACGAAAATGACAACCAGCCCGATGGCCTTGAGGAAAATACTCCAGTTTGCCGCCAGGGCTCCGCAGACGATGGCAATGAAAAAGACAAGAGTAAAGATTTTGAACGGACGTCTGACCCTGTCTGCGAGTGTGGGGAAAATACGTGATAGTGTGAGACCAATGGCCAGGGGAATCCCCAGGATCATGAAGATAGTGATGAACACATCCATGGGACTGAGGCTCACCCTTCGCAAGATTTCGTCAGTGGGAGGGTAAAGGCTGCCCCACAAGGCTAGGTTGAGTGGGGTCATCACAATGGCCGCGGCTGTGGAAACGGCGGTCATGCTGATAGACAGGGCGCAATTCCCTTTGGCCAGGTAGGTAATAATGTTTGACAGGTTGCCCCCCGGACACGCGGCCACCAGAATCATACCCAGCGCTATGGAGGGTTGAGGCCGTATAATGAGGACGAGCAAAAAGGTGAAAGCCGGGAGCAGGATAAACTGGGCGCCCAGCCCGATGGCAGGAGCTTTCGGCGATACAATGATCCGCTTGAAGTCCTCCAGTTTCAGGTCCAGAGCGACTCCTAACATCATGAGCCCGATCGCCACATTAATCACCAAGAGACCCTGAGGGTTAAAGTTAAGCCTGATCTGATCTACGATCGCTGCATCCATACATTCCCCTCCTTCCGAGGGTCGCTGATTATTTCCTTTTGATAAGATATTACATCCTTACTGGCTGAGTATAAGCAGGATAAACTTTGTGTGTCAATGGAATAATGACCACAATATTAATACAATATGGTTATGTACCCCCTGGCAGGACATTTTCCCATTACAGAAGCAGTGACTGAAAAAAGCGTTGACAAGCGCGCATATAATGAATAGCATTCATTAGGTGAAAGACATTCGAGGTCTTTACATAAGGCTTCTCGTGGCAAAGCATGGAAGGGGGATGGTTGTGTATAAAGATCTGGAAAAGAAGACGGCGGTTGTCACAGGATCGGGGAAGAGAACCGGAATCGGTTACGCGATCGCGGAGAAGCTGGCTTCTTGCGGCGCGAATGTCGTTATTGCCGATCTCGGGAAAACTTCCGCCGGGGACAAGATAAAGACGGGCACATGGGAGGAGATGGAGGAGATAGCGGGAAAACTTGCCAACGATTTCGGTGTGAAGACCCTGGCAGTCAATGTCGATGTCACCGACAATGAGTCGATTAGACAAATGGCCGGCAGGATAGGGAATCAGTTTGAGCGGGTTGATATCCTATGTAACAACGCTGGAGCGTCCTTCGGTGTGCCTGACGCGGCACATACCTACAATGAAGACGCGTGGATGAAGACGATAGATGTGAATCTCCACGGTGTGTTCAGGGTTTCAAGGGCGATTATCCCCATGATGACTGGAGAGGGGAGAAGCATAATAAACACGGCATCGAGAGCGGGTAAAAAACCGCCTCTGTTCAACGGCGCCTATGCGGTAGCCAAGGCGGGCGTGATTATGCTCACAAAGGTAATGGCAGGAGAGCTTGCGGGGTCAGGCATCCGCGTGAACGCGATCTGTCCGGGCCAGATAATGACAGACCTGGAAAGGTGGCGCTTCGGTCTGGAGGCGGAGGTTTACGGGACCACCGTTGAGGAACGGGAGCAGGAGATGTGCAAAACAATTCCGCTGGGGCGTATCGGTACGCCGGGAGAAGTGGCGAATCTTGTGGCGTGGCTTGCGTCTGATGAATCGTCCTATATTACCGGACAGGCGATAAATGTAACCGGTGGCCAATTGATGGAATTATAAGAATGGAGGATTAAGCGTGGAAAAGATAACAGGTGGTCAGCTGGTGGCACAGTCCCTTATTGAAAGGGGAATCGAGTATATCTTCACGATAAGTGGCGGGCATATAACGCCTATTTACCAGTATCTTGAGGGTTCGTCTGTTAAATTGTTCGATACGCGCCATGAACAGGCGGCGGTATTTATGGCGGAGGCGTGGGGGAGGATGACGCGCAGTCCCGGCACGGCGATGGTCACGGCAGGTCCAGGGTTTACCAACGCGCTTTCAGGGATAGCAAACGCGCGTCTGGCAAATTCGCCACTGGTTCTTATCTCCGGTTGCGTAGGACTTGAGTCAACGGAGAAACTTGACCTGCAGGACATGTGTCAGGTCCCCGTTATAAGCCCGATGGTGAAGAAGGCCTTCGTCTGCTACAACCCGGAAAGAATACCGGAATTCATTGACCTTGCCTACCGCACAGCGGCAACCGGCAGGCCCGGGCCTGTTTACCTTGAATTGCCTGTTGACGTGTTGAATGCTCAGGCAGATCCCGGGAAGATCAAAAAGATACATACAGATGTCAATTCGCATCCCGCCGACTTGGATAAAGTGGGAGAATTAATCGAGATGATCGGAGAGGCGAAAGCCCCGATCGTGATCGCGGGAAGCGGCGCGTGGTATTCGGATGCCGGGGAGGAACTGGTTCGATTCATAGAAAATGCCGGCATTCCCGTGTTTACGTCGTCACTCGGAAGGGGGACAATTCCCGATACCCACCCCCTCTGCTTTGAATCATCACTGGCAATCAGACCGGGCGCGGCGCTGGCGGCAAATATGACAGCCGATCTGATCATATTCCTCGGTTCGAGAATGGGATTATTCTACATATTCGGGGATATCTTCAACAAAGAGGCCAGAATTGTCCAGGTTGATATCGAGCCGGAAGAGATAGGGAGAAACCGCTCTGTGGATCTTGCGATCATGAGTGATATCGGCGCCTTCCTGAAAGAGTGCAACCGGGTAATCGGTCAGCGTGGTGTGGGGGATGAATTAAAAAGCAGATTTGGTGACTGGGTTTCAACCCTGGAGAAGGCAAAAGACGATGGAAGGGCGCAGGCGATACCCGACTGGAAAAGCGATAATGTTCCCATACATCCGATGCGCCTTGCGGGGGAAGTGAACAGCTTTATGGACAGAGATGATGATATCGTCGTAGCCGACGGAGGCGATACGCAGATCTGGATGGGTATGACGAGGACGGTCAGGAAGGCCGGGCATTATCTTGATTCCGGACTGTTCGGGTGTCTTGCGGTCGGTCTTCCCTATGCCAACGCGGCGAAACTGCTTAATCCCGACAAGAGGGTCTGCCTTATTATAGGCGACGGGTCGGTGGGCTTCAATTTCATGGAGTTCGAGGTTGCCATAAGGAGAAAGCTGCCCATAGTCGTGGTAATCAGCAATGATCTCGGGTGGGGGATGATAAGACACAGTCAGGAGTTGAGGATAGGTCATGCCATAAAAGAAGGCACGCACATAGGCAAGGTGGACTACCATAAACTGGTTGAGGCGCTTGGCGGCAAGGGAATGTATGTTGAAAGACCTGAAGACATTCGTCCGGCCCTTGAAGAGGCGTTTGCCTCGGGTATGACCACATGCATCAATGTGATGACTGATCCGACGGTTATAAGTCCCGGCAGCGTCGCGCTGGCAAGTCTGGGTGCATATAAGGCGGGATAAGTGCATTACGTTTGAGAAAGGAATTGCTTAGAATATGGAAATCAGGGAAAGGCCTGA
>Ga0265595_1000764_pt1 | contig 27070 bp, 28 predicted proteins | sample saktaG_15_FD_190148 | JGI IMG/M metagenome (GOLD analysis project Ga0265595, IMG submission 190148) | Saline water microbial communities from Sakinaw Lake, British Columbia, Canada - sak_2013_06_06_50m | ecosystem: Environmental > Aquatic > Non-marine Saline and Alkaline > Saline ...
CTTCTTTTTTTCTTTCTAGTTCCTTAAAATAACTTACTCTCTTTTGAATTGTTTCAAAATTTGTGAATGTTCCGCCAAGCCATCTTTCTGTAACATATGGAAAACCACATTCTTCTGCGGCCTTTTGGACAATTGCTCCAAGTTGAATTTTCGTGCCAACAAAAACCACCATTTTACCATCAGACACCTGTTTTGATATAAAATCTAAAGCCTTTGTAAACTCCTTTGAGGTCTTTTCTAAATCAAAAAGATGGACACCGTTCTTAACACCCGAAACATATTGTTTCATTTTTGGGTGCAATTTTGAAACTTTGTGTCCAAAAATTACGCCTGCGGCCTCCATCTCCTCTACGTTCAAGTTATTGTCTTTTGACATCTATTTTAGAAGTTTATATATAACTATCAGGGGCGAAAGTATCGAACCCAAAGTTATACAAACCCCGCTAAGCGGAGCTTTACTTCTGTTTTTTTATTTTCTCTTTTTTCTTTTTAGCAGGACCTTTCTTCGATAATCTCTCTTTAAACTTCTGGACCCTACCTAGAGTGTCCATAACTTTTTCTTGTTTGGTATAAAAAGGATGGCACTTAGCGCAAACTTCTGTTTCTATAACCTCTTTTGCAGATCCTACAGTAAAACTATTGCCACATGCGCAGTGGACACTAGCCTTTGGATAATAAGTTGGATGTATATCTTGTTTCACGGTCTTGTGAGCGAGGCGAGCAAGATTGCTTCGGAAATTAGACCCAGATATATTTATACCCATGGGGTCTAATTTACGCTGAACACCTTACGCTATAATTTTGTATATCTAGAATATTAACATAATTTTTTGCCAATGGCAATAGTTGAAAGCGCCCGTATTGAAATTCGCTTAAAAAACTGTTATATTGGTGCAATGGAACCTGATTATACAAAATTTACCGCGGAGGACTGGAAAAACTATAAACCAGACGTTCCCGAAGACGCTGAAAATGGAAGGACCGAGAAACAGGCTGCGATTATTGAAATACGCGCAGGACAGGGCGGAGACGAAGCCGGACTTTTTGCGCGCGATTTACATAGAATGTATTCGAGGTATGGCCAAAAGGTAGGATGGCAGGAGCGCATTTTAAATTCTAATATGTCATCTGTAGGAGGATACAAAGAAATTGTTTTTGAGCTTTCTGGCGATGGCGTTTATGATGTTCTCCAAAATGAAGGTGGCGTACATAGAGTTCAGAGAATTCCAGCAACAGAAAAACAAGGAAGAGTGCACACTTCAACAGCAACTATTGCCGTGCTTCTTAAACCCAAGAAAACAGAGATAAACATTTCTCCTGCCGATTTGCAAATAGACACATATAAAGCTTCTGGTCCTGGCGGACAGTATGTTAACAAAACAGAGTCCGCAATCAGAATTACTCACAGGCCATCGGGGCTTGTGGTAACCTGCCAATCAGAAAGAAATCAATTAAAAAACCGAGAAACCGCCATGGGCATTTTGTCGGCAAGACTTTTAGCTAAACAAGAAGAATCTGATTTATCTAGCTTATCTGCCGAAAGAAGAGACCAGATAGGGTGGGCTAAAAGATCGGAAAAAATACGAACATATAATTACCCCCAAAACAGAATAACCGACCACCGCATAAATAAATCTTGGCACAATCTTGAAACAATAGTAGAAGGAGATCTAGAACCAATAATCAAAGCCTTTCGCAAGTCGGAAAAACCGGAATAAAAAACAAAAACCGCCCGGACGTGCCCGAGCGGTTTTTTAATACTCACTGTTAAAAAATTAGGTTTTCGCAACTAGAGGACATTGTGCCACTGTCAACAAATGTTTGTATGCAGGTAGCCCTTTTATAAACAGAGTTAGCATAAGAGGATGAGCCACCGTAATAACGTGAAGCTGCATTTTTCTCCGCACTTGCCGTTTGTGCAGAGGCGCCCAAATCAGAAAGATACATCGCTGAGGCGGTAAAAGAGTCTCTTATGACCCATGGATCTGGCGCCTTACCAAGGACCGCCGTAAGTCTGTCTTGAAATATCATCCATGTTGACGGAATAAATTGAGCCGGCCCCATGGCCCCACCCCAACCAGTAGGCGATCCTCCAACATAGGCGGGTATCCAGCAAGAAACAGGAGTATCGTAGGGGTCACGTCCAAGAGCTGTTGTAATTTGAATAAATGGCTGGACATCTCTTGTCGGTTTCATAATACGCATTAACGCAGCCCCAGTCGAAATCTTTATACCACTACCCGTACTGGGATCTTTTAATTTACACTGCCCCACATTTCTTCCAATCGCTGATTCCTGGCTTATTATCGCCAACAAAAAAGCGGGACGAATGGATACTGTTTGCGCTACGGCCTGCGCAACACTTAGTGCTTCGCCAAATGTTGGCACTTTTGAGACACCAACCATTTGAAAAAGCATTGCATTAATTTTCGCTACTTTTTGTTCAACTTCCTTCTTTTCCTGTAGTTGTTGCTGGTACTGCGCCTCCGTCAATTTTAAATATTTATCCTGCTCGGCCTTATTCCCCTCATTTTGCTGTTTTTGTAGCGACTGAAGAGCAATGGTTTTTTGTAGTTGGTCAACGTTGTCACTCATTTTTTCTTGCTGAGTTTGTAGATATGACTTAAGATTTATTGTACTGTTCAAAAGACTACTAACTTGTGCATTTAGGCCATCTAAATATGCTAGATTGCTAAAAAAATCGGAAAGATTCCCTTCTAATAAGATTACAAAGGACGGTTTTTGGTCTTCTTCATGAACCGTTTTCAAAATTGTTGCTATCTGATTTTGCGAATCTTGGATATCAGTCGAGGTTTTATCTATTGACTCTCGCGTGTCTGTTATCTGAATATTTAAATCTTTTACCATAATCGTCCCTTTATTTATATCCGCAGTCAATCCATTTATCTTGCTTTTTAAAGAGTCTATTTGGGTTTTAAGTGTATTTTTCTGAGCAGAAGTCTTTGTCAAATCTTGAGCTACCTTGGCCGCTTGCTGGTCATAATAATCAGCGCATTGCTGGAGAAGCACCTTACAATCGGCCGCGCTCGAATTTGGACATCCCACACTAGAGCCGGCTATTGCCTCACATTGCGCCTCTAAATCAACTGCAAAGCTAAAACCGGGGACAATCGTCCCCAGGAAAACAACTAATACAAAAAAGTTCTTGTAGCTAAATTTCATTACCTTTGATTTACTATCTATTTGCATTATCCCTTTTTTTTGCCAAAAATAAAAGACCCTTTTTCCACAGGGTCTTTTATTAAAATTTTTGTATTATTTTTTGTCCGCTGGTTCGTCATCCACAACCTCTTCTTCTTTCTTCTCCTTCACAACCTTCTCTACATCTTCAACTTTTTCTTCTATCTCGGTTGCCAACTCCTCTTCAACGTCTTCTGGAGCTGTTACGGAGACTACTATCTCATCTGGTTTTTCAGAGATTTTTACATCCTTAGGCAAGACCAGGTCCCTTACCAAAATGTGATCTTCAAAGGTATTTAGGGAATCAATAGAAACCTTAATTTCGTGCGGAAGATTTTGAGGCAATGCCTTTACAGATAATTCAGAAATGTTTTTTACCAACGTTCCACCTAAGTCCTTAACGGCCAAAGAATTTCCCTCAAAAATAAGAGGAACATCTACCTCAACCTCCTCGGTCGCGGATGTTTCAAAGAAATCAATATGTATAAATTCATCGGTAACCGCATCTCTCTGTAGGTCGTGCACCAAAACAAGCCTCTTTTCCTTATCACCCTCTACGTCAAGCTCTAGCAAGGAACTCTCGCCAGACTCCCTTAAAACCCTTTGAAAATCCTTATAATCAACATCTACCAAAACATTTTTTATTTTATGCCCATAAACAACAGCCGGAATTCTACCTGAATTCTTTAAAACTCTTGTATTCCTTCCCATTTCCTTCCTAATTTTTGCTGATAAACTGATCATACTTTTAACTATATATGTTATTATTTCTCAATATGAATACACTGCGACGGACACGCTTCGGCGGCTGATTCAGCGCATTCTATCTTTTCAACCTCTAACTCCTCTATTTCAGCTTCTGCCGAGCCTATAACGTGCGCCTTTCCATTATCGGTCATTTCAAAATATTTTGGGCACAAAGCTGCGCATGAGCCACAACCAATACATTTTTCTACTTCGTGTTTTATTTTTGGCATAGTTTTGTAATGTTTATATACTATTATATTTTTATGATTTTGTAAACCCCTTATGCCTTATTGGCGCTGCCAAACAGCTTAATTTTTAGCTCAGCAACTTTCTCAACAGAATCTTTTGCATCAGCCAAAAACTTGTACGGGACAACTTCCTCGAGATTATTATCTAAAAACCTTCTTAAATTGCCAGTAAACGCCAGCCTTAACTCCGTATTTATGTTTATCTTGATAATACCGTTTTTTATAGCTTCCCTTATGTCGTCTTCTGGAGTACCCGACCCTCCATGCAAAACTAGTCCTATGCCGTTTATTTTCTCCTTTATTTTTCTTAATAAATCTATCCTTAGGTTAGGACAAACACCCGAAACGTCCATCCCGTGGAATGTCCCAATGCTTACCGCCAGTAAATTCACGTTTGTTTCCTTTACAAATTTTTCGGCGTCTTCGGGCTTCGTTAGGTCTTCCTCTTTTATCTCAAATTTTTCCGAATAAAGCTTCGAGGAATCAGTACCTATCCTACCCACCTCCCCCTCTACGCTTGCCTTCTTTTTCCTTGCGTATTTTACGACTTCTTTTGTAACCTTTATATTCTCCTCTAAGGACAATTTAGAACCATCAAAATGCACCATGTCGTATCCCTCATCAATCGCTTCCTTCAAATACTCAAATGATTTTCCATGATCTAGGTTTAAAAATATTGGCAATCCTATTTTTTTCCGTAGAACATTGCGCAGTGCAACAGCTTCCTGCAGACCAAAAAACTTACTTTCGCCCTCGGACGTCCCCAAAATAACTGGAGATTTCATTTTTTCCGCCGCAGAAACAATTGCTTTCATCTGCGTGAAATCAGAAAAATTGAATTGTGGAATTGCCCACTGTTCTTCGTAAGCTTTTATTAGATAATGTTTTACGTTTCTCATAAAATTAATAGCGAGATAAATAGTTTTTAGCGTACCCCGCAGGCAAAATTGCATGGTTTACGAAGTAAAAATTTTGCCGAGGACTGAGCGAGTCCCGCGCTGGCGGGACGAACGCTAGCATAAAACTATTTTCGAGCGTCACTTAGGCATACACAAATTATTCTCTCCGCACTCCTCTTTTAAAACTTTTACTCTCTGAAACTCAGAATTTTTATCCAAAAGACCAGTTTTTGCGCCAACTTCAGTTAAATTAGCCTCAGAATTAGAGATGCCCAACTGTATCGCTTTTACAATGTCTCCATTATTCCTGATGTATTCTGACAAAAACCCTGCTGCGAACGAATCTCCTGCTCCCGTTGTATCCACAATTTTCCTATCGGCGTGAGGCAAAGCTGAATAAAGATATTTTCCGTCAGAAACCACCGTCCCCTCTCCCCCTTTTGTCATAACTGCTATTCCAGGACACATCTCATCAATTTTTTTGAAAATCTCTGACTCCTCTTGAAATGGAATTCCAGTTAAATGGGATGCTTCTTCTTGATTCAAAAATAAAATATCAACCTTCTGCAGAATACTTTTTAGTTTTTCCTGTGGTAACGACAATTGTTGTATAGAAGGATTAATGGCCACTTTTATATTGTTTGTTTTTGCAAAATCAACAATTTCGCCAAATGTGTCGCATAATGAGCCGGACAATGGAGCCAAATAAAACCACTTCGCCTTTTTTATTTTCTTTAGGTTTATATCTTTAATATTCATTGCGTCAGAGGCCCCCCTATAAACTAATATCGTACGGTCATCTCCTATACTTGAAATTATAACCGAAGTATTTGTATGCTTTTCTTTTTTCTTAACAATGAATCTTGTATCAACTTTTAAATGTCTTAATTCGCGAACAATTTCGAGCCCCGAAATATCTGCCCCTATTCCACCACAAAAAGCAGTCCTAAATCCTTGTTTTGCAAACGTTGCCGCGGTGTTTGTCCCACCTCCCCCAGACAAAAAAACTACCTCTTCAACGTTTATTTTAGAACCCAAGGCAAGGCAAATTCCTTCACCCGTTTGAAAATCACCCTCATTTTTTAGAATTTTAAACGCTTTAGATTTTACGTGAATGTCCTGTGCCGCAGAACCAAAGGTTATAATATCGTAACTCATTTATAATTGTTAAAATTTTATTTGGTTTGTAATTTTTTTTCTGTATTCGCTATCGCGATTTTGGTTTTTAGAACTGAATCTGGATTTAATGAAATTGACTCAATCCCTTTTTCTACTAAAAACTGTGCGAAGTCCGGAAAATCGCTTGGACCCTGTCCGCAAATACCGATATATTTGTTATTATTCTGACATACTTTTATCGCTTCTTCAATAAGCTCCTTTACGGCTTCGTTCTTCTCGTTGCCAATTGCAGACAAGTTGGCATTGTCTCGGTCTAAGCCCAATGTTAATTGCGTTAAGTCATTTGAACCAATTGAAAATCCGTCAAAAATTTCCAAAAACTTTTCAGCTAAAATTACATTTGCGGGAATCTCGCACATGACATAAATCTTAAGTGGCTTAAGATTTATGTCACCCCGCGAAGCTCCGCCCTGCGGAGCGAAGTGGGGTTCTCGGCTCAACCCATTTTCTGCCATTATAGCTATTACCTTTTTACCCTCATCTAATGTCCTACAAAATGGAACCATGGGTATTACATTGTCTAAACCAAATTCTCCGCGAACCTTGTTCATAGCCTTGCACTCTAAAACAAACGCGTCTTTAAATTTTGGGTCATAATATCTTGATGCTCCGCGAAATCCAATCATAGGATTCTCTTCTTCTGGTTCATAAGCTTCTCCGCCAAGTAATGAGCGGTATTCATTTGTTTTAAAATCAGAAAACCTTACAATAACGGGCTTTGGATAAAATGCCGCGCCTATGATTCCTATTCCCTCTGCTAATTTATCAATATAGAACTGAACTTTGTCGCTGTAACCCAACGTTACCGCATCAATTTTTTTCTTTAACGCCGGCTTTAATGTTTTGTAGTTAAGCAACGCATTTGGGTGAACTTTTATAGAATTTATTATGATAAATTCTTCTCTGGCCAACCCAACACCATCGTTTGGAATAAAACTCAGGTTAAAAGCGTTTGACGGCTCACCCACATTCATTAAAATTTTTGTTTTCGTTTTTTCTATATTTGAAATATCCGTCTTTTTGATTTCAAAAGGAATTATTCCTTCGTAAACTTTACCCTCTTCACCCTGCGAGCAATCTATTGTAACCTCTTGCCCAGATTTTATAATTTTTGTCCCATTTCCAGAGCCCACAATTACGGGCACTCCAAGTTCTCTGCCAACAATTGCCGCATGGCAGGTTCTTCCCCCAGAATCTGTAACAATTGCAGCAGCTAATTTCATTGCAGGCACCCAATCTGGGTCTGTGGCTTTTGTAACTAAAACCTCCCCTTTTTTAAATTTTTCTATATCTTTTACGCTTAATATTTTATTAACTTTACCAGAGCCAATTTTGCTTCCCACGCTCATCCCATTTGCTATAACCTTGGCGGATTTATTTTTTAAAATATAATCCTCTAAAACCTTCAAATTCTTTTTGCTTTGAACGGTTTCTGGGCGCGCCTGAACAATATATAATTTTCCATCTCGGCCGTCTTTTGCCCATTCCATATCCATTGATTTTTGATAATGCTCCTCAATAATCATTGACCATTTTGCCAATGCCAGTATTTCTTCGCTATTTAAAACAAAATTTTCTCTTTCTTTTTTCGTTGTAGTAATATTTTTTGTTGGTACCTTGGGATTATCTGTATAAACCATTTTAATCAATTTGGCCCCAACCTTTTTCTCAATTACCGGCTTAAACCCTTTTTTTAATGTTGTTTCAAAAACATAATATTGGTCTGGTTCAACCATACCCTGCACAACATTTTCTCCCAACCCATAGCTGGCATTTATTAAAACAACATCTCCAAACCCCGATTCCGTATCACAAGAAAACATAACTCCCGATGAACCTAAGTCAGACCTGACCATTTTTTGCACGCCCACAGATAAGCCGGTTTTTAACTGGTCTAATTTCATTTCCTCTCTATAAAAAATTGCCCTGTCTGTAAAAAAAGAAATAAAACATTTTTTTACCGCGCCTAAAAGATTTTCTGGTCCCACAATGTTCAAATACGTCTCAAACTGCCCGGCGAAGGAAGCATTTGGCATATCCTCTGCCACGCCGGAAGTTCTTACGGCCACATCTGTATTTTCATCATTATGCTTTCTGGACAATTCAGAATATGCCAAATTTAATTCTTTCTGTAAATTATCCGGAAAAGTAGATATAGAAATTGCGTCTCTAACTTTTTTGCCAACTTCCTGAAGGCTTTTTATGTTTCTGGCATCCAACCCACTAAAAGCTTCTGCTAAAATTTTGTCCAGTCCGTTTGCCCGTATAAACTCCCAGTAAAAATTGGCCGTCAAGGCAAAACCAAATGGCACATTTACCCCTTGAGGAACAACGGCTTTTGTCATTTCTCCCAAAGACCCGTTTTTGCCTCCAACCAAAGGCACGTCTTCCATATTAATTTCATTAAACCACAATATATTTTGTTTTGCTTTTTCCATTTCTTTATTTATTGATAATATTTATTATTATAGCGCGGGAGCGCACTGAAAAGTATCCGTGTCGCAATAACCTGTCACAGGGCAATCACTGTCACTTGAGCAATTCGCGCCAATATCTCCGGATGAACACCAACTATGCCCATTACAGAAATTAGATTGGCATTGGTCCGAAGAATCACAAGGACCGCTGTTATCTGGTAGTGCGCCACTGCAACACTTTCCACCACTACCATAATCATAACAAGCATATGTGCAAATTTCGCCATTTTGCGTACAATCACTATGAGACTCACAAGGAGAAGAGCTCAATCCATCGGTACAAAAATTACCATTGTAACTATCGACACATGACCCGCTTACACACTCTTCGTCCGATCTGCACGACTCGCCACTTGCAACTGTGCCAATTGAGGCTAATGATTTTATATATTCACAATAAGTTGTTCCATTCCAATTAGCAACATTGACTATTCCAGGTCCACATGATTGATTGGCTCCGGCCAATATATAAAGAATCGCAATTTGATCACTTTCTTTAAGGTACATATATCCATTAAAACAACCGTGGTTTCCTTCTGTACACACCTTATTATCATTACCGGGAAGAGCCGGTATAAATGGACTAAGCGCGTCATTGACAGTGGCTGATTCGGCGACAGAAAAACCATCCCAGCAATATCCTGTTTCATAATGACCTAGGCACACATAATCTGGCGCAACTGGATCTTCTGGGTATTCTCCGTTTTCGACATATGCCAGATCAAGAGCTTTCGCGTAACTTGCCACATCTGATATCATTCTTACATTCTGAGCTTTTTGGATATATCCCCTTATGCCCATCACCACAATCGCTGCCAAAATAGCAATGATCGCGATAACTACGATTAATTCTATGAGCGTAAAACCCCTTTTATGATTTTCCATACTTTTTGAAAAATTTAATAATTAAGGCTTATCTAAAATTCAATATCTTTTGGGCGATTGCCAGCTCTTCGTCGGTCTCGATCGCCAAAACTTTTGTTTTTCCAAGTATCGTTAAATTTTTGCAGACCATATTTCGTGTTATTTTAAGGCCAGACCCAATAGACCCAGTAAAAACCAGGACATCACACCCACCTAGAATTGCGTAATAACTACCTATATATTTTTGAATTGAATAAATAAATACATCAAGTGCTAATTTATATTTTCTGTCCCCAGCTCTAACCTTCCTTAAAACTTCCAGCATGTCTCCTTCTCCGCAAATTCCTTTTATGCCAGATTCTTTATTTAAAATATCACCCGCTTTTTCAACCCCAAAATTTTTAGCAATTTCTAGAACAACTCCAGAGTCTATATTTCCTGCTCTTGTCATCATCACCAACCCCTCCAATGGCGTAAAACCCATTGAAGTGTCAATTGCTTTTCCGTTTTTAATGGCTGTAATACTTGCTCCTCCGCCCAAATGCACAGTAATTATCTTCTTAGCGGCTTTTTTCTTGTCCGCCATAGCTTTAGCGGCGGCGGAGGCAACATACTCGTGGGAAATACCGTGAAATCCGTATCGTCTAAATCCAAGCTCACCAACAATGTTTTGAGGCAAGGCATATGTGAACGCTTTTTCTGATAAATTTTCAAAAAACTCGGTGTCAAAAACAGCAACATTTATTTTTCCAACAAAAATATCTAGGCAAGTCTTTATTCCTAAAACATTATGAGGGTTGTGCAGAGGCGCCAGGTTATTCAGCTTCTCTAGATCAGCAATATTTTCCTTCGTTATCCTGGTTGGTTTTATAAAAATTTTACCACCATGAACCACCCTGTGTCCTATCAAATTGATGTCTTGTCCTATCAGTTCTCTCAACTCCCCCTCTAAAATATGCTTATAATCCTGTGAATCTAAAACCTCAACCTTATTTTTTTGTAAAAGTTTAAATTTCTCGTTAAATAATTTCCATTTCACAGACTGGCTCCCACAGTTGAGCACTAAAATCATTTTATAATATAACCTTCGCCAATTTTATTAATGCCGGCCGCGTTTCCTTCATCGGTATCAATTTGCATGGAGAGCTTATAATCATCTTTCACTCGCACAACAACGTCTTCAAAAATAACGGGCCTTCCCCCTTTAACCTCTACAGAAACAACATCTCCATTTTTTAGTTTGTATTTTTTTGCTTCTTCTGTCGCACAATGAATGTGTCGTTGAGCAGTAATAAGCCCTTCGGTCAATTCAACGCTCCCAGCTGGACCGGCAATAACTACGGGGCTAGACCCCTTTACGTTTCCTGAAATTCTAAATGGTGGCACAACCCCAGACCCAATGGCATCCGTCAAAGATATTTCAACCTGTGTTTGTGCTCTTGTCGGCCCTACGACTCTAATCTTTTCAAATTTCTTAGAACCAAATTCAATGGCAATAGTTTCCATACACGCAAAATCAGAAGGCTGTGAGAGGCCTCTCATTTCCTTTAATTTATATCCGGCGCCAAAGAGCTTTTCTAAATCCTGTTGCGACAGATGTGCATGCCTTGCTGAAACCTCAACGGGCACTATAATTTTTTGTTTTCCAAACATAATGAGTAGTGAAATCTCGGTTATTATTTATATTAAGCTTTATCATGACTTACATTATATTATTATAACCTTTTTAAAATAAACAAAAAAGCCCCACGGCTATCGTAGAGCTTTTTAGTTTTTTTGTTATAGTCTTCTTCCCACGAAATCAGCGAAGTCCGCTAATCTTGTTGAATAGCCCCATTCGTTGTCATACCAGGCAATAATTTTTACCAAATTATCTTTTACCATTGTTTCCTCTGCATCAACAATTGAGGAGTGGGTCTCTCCCTTAAAATCTGTTGAAACTAGTGGCTCTTCCTCTACCCTTAAAATTCCTTTAAAATGTTTTTCGGAAGATGCTTTCCTGAAGGTCTCGTTTACCTCCTCTTTTGTAGTTGATTTTTTAACCTCAACGACTAAATCCAAAACAGAAACCGTTGGAGTTGGAACCCTAATTGAAATTCCGTCTAATTTTCCATCTAATTCCGGGATCATTTTACCAATGGCTTTTGCGGCCCCGGTGGAGGTTGGAATCATATTTAGCGCTGCAGCCCTAGCTCTTCTTAAATCTTTGTGAGGCAAGTCAAGAATCTTCTGGTCGTTTGTGTAGCTATGGACTGTTGTCATAAACCCCTTAACAATTTCAAACTCGTCGTTTAAAACCTTTGCGATTGGAGCCAAACAATTTGTTGTGCAAGAACCCATATCCATCACGTCCACCTTATCAATATCAAACGTGTCTGAGTTAACGCCCAAAATAAAACCTGGCAAATCTTTTCCCGGAGCCGAAACTATAACTTTTTTAGCGCCAGCTGTAATGTGTTTCCTTGCGCCCTCGTCATTAGTAAAGAAACCCGTGCACTCTAAGACAATGTCTACCTTCAGGTCCTTCCATGGTAGTTTTTCAGGGTCTTTTTCAGCCAGAGCCAAATATTTCCTTCCGCCCACTACAATTGAATCTTCAGTAGCTGAAATTTCCTTTCCGTAGTTACCAAAATTTGAATCGTGTTTTAGAAGATGAGCAAGAGTTTTGTTATCCGTTAGATCATTTATTGCCACAACCTCAAGATCGGGATGAGATTGCTCAATGTTTTTAAAAACCTGACGACCTATCCGACCAAAACCGTTAATAGCTATTTTTATTGCCATATTACTATTTGCTGGGATTAATGTTTAATAATCGATCAATTTTTTCCTTATCAAAACCAATTATAACCTCCCCATCTATATCAACCACGGGAACTGCCATCTGCCCAGAATCTTTTATCATTTTTTGAAGCTGTTTTTCGTCCTTTGAAACATCTATGTCTTCAAATTCGGCTCCATTCTTTTTCAGATATAATTTTAGTGTCTTGCAGTACACGCAAGTCGGCGTGGAATATATTTTGGTCATGTAAATTAAGAAGGTTTATTATTAATTATTGAACTGGATCACAGTTAGCTCCGGTTGCTCCAGAATCTCCTCCGGTAGTAGCTCCCGCAGAGCCATATGTTGCAGAAAATGAGGTTGCAGCCTGGGCGGTATTTAGTTTAGTAGAACAAAAACTAGGTTTCGTGTTAGATGCATCACAAACAATAGTTTTCATCTCATCAGAAGATCTTGAGCTTCCAAAAACAGAGCTGTTGTCTGACGCAAATTCAGACGTCTCTGCTCCATTCACAATAAGCGTGGGCGAACCAGAAACACCATACTGATTAGCTAGGTCAAAATCCTTCTGTGCATAAGCAATACCCCTGCTTGCGGTAGAAATACAGGAATTCAACTGAGACGAACTCACACCTGTTGAAATTTGGCATCCTGCAGTATCACCAGACTTCATTTGGCAAGAAACATAATTCCAGTATTTAGTGGGTTGTTCCTCTCTGATACAAATTTGTCTTAGGTTTTCTTGTGCCTCTGCGTCGCCATGCATAGAGGTTATTGTGCTTCCGGAAACATCTCCAATATATTTAACATTAACGTATTGGGCTAATGTAGGAACACTACTAATTGCGTCTGCAATCATCCTCTGCATCTGAAGACCAAAAGGGCACCTTGAGACTACAAAGGCGTCTACCACAGGCTTATCAGATTTTTTAATAGCCGCTAATATCTCCTCTGCCGTTTGGCCCGAGCCCGTATCACTGTTTTGCGCCGTATCTCCACTAGATTCTTGGCCACTCATATCAAAAGCTTGTGGGAAAAGAAGCCTACCATCTTTTGTTGCATAAGAATCAAATTCGGTCTCCCCAATTTTTATTTTAATCTTAACTATCCCCGACTCCCCAACCGCGCTAACATATGATGCAGGAGTCTCAGAAAGGTTATTATTATTTATGTAATCAATGGCTTTTTGCGCTATTTTGTCGTTAGATATACCAAAGATAGTTGGCAAGGAGAAATTTGGATTTGAATCGGCATAAATTAGACCACCAGTAATAACAATTCCGACAACGGCTATAATTACAAGTATGGTGTTTTTATTTGTTTTTTTTATTCTGTCAACTATTTTATTGAAGTCATACATGCTCTTAATATTATTGCTAATTATTAATCACTGATTGTCGTATTGCAACTATTAGCGACTAACTACAGGCAATTTTTTAGTTTTAATAAATCAATTGTAATATAAAATAGAAAAAAGTAAACAATCCTATGAAAGCATTTTAACATATCCTCCGCTTTCAAGCTCATATTTTATAAGAGCGCCGAAAGGAAGCTCAATGTCTCCAAATTTTTTGTCAGATATATTTTCAATGTATTTTACAATCACCCTTAGGCTATTGTGACTGGCTACAACTAAAACATTTTTTCCGCTTTTTAAATTCTTTTCAACATACTTTTTGAAAAAAGGAACGGTTCTCTTATACACATCCTTTCCACTTTCTCCTTCGGGAGGAGCTTCTTTATAACTTCTTCGCCATAATTGAACCTTTTCCTCTCCGTACCTAATCTTAATTTCGGTTTTATTGAGACCCTGAATTTTACCATAATATCTCTCGTTCAAATTTTCTGAGACATAAGTGGGAATATCATTTTGACTTATATCATCAAAATTACCCCATTTTTGCATTTTTCCTCCGTCTAAGTGTATAAAAAATGGATATTTTACGTCTACGGCCTCAAAAATCCTGGCAACCGTATCCATGTTTCTAAAAAGTGATGAAGTATAAACTACGTCTATCTTTTCATGGAATATTTGTTTTGCTAAATCAATTGCCTTAATCGCCTCATTTTTTGCCAAGGGACCGTCGGTCCACCCCGCAAAGCGATTGTCTAAATTCCATTGAGATTTCAAATGCCTTAACAGAAAAAGTTTTGCCATATTTGAGCGAGGCAATAAACTTTTTGCAGGCCCTGGTCCACTTGCCTGGAAGAGCAAAGGGGGTTTACCAGTAGCCGGAAAAAAGCTTGTTGCCGAGCGTTATTTTAGTTCTTGTTCAATTTCCAAAAGCCTTTGATACTTTATCATTCTCTCTTCTTTTGCAGGAGAACCAGCCTTTAGAAAATCTGCGCCTGTTCCAACTGCTAAATCAGCAATAAAATTATCCATAGTTTCGCCCGATCTGTGGCTTACAATCGTTTTCCAACCGAATGATTTTGCCATATTTGATGCCTCAATTGTTTCTGAAACCGTCCCAATTTGGTTTAGTTTTAGAATAATCCCATTACAAGCTGATTTATTATGTGCTTCTTTAATTCTCTTTATATTTGTTGTTGTAAGATCATCCCCAACAATTAAAATTTTCTCAGAAAATTCTTTTGTTATTTCTTCGAATCCCTGCCAATCTTCTTGTGAAAAAGGGTCTTCAATGGAAGTTATCGGGAAATTTTTAACAAAATCTTGATAAGTTTCTAAAAGTTCGTGGCGTGTCATCTCCCTGCCCTCAAAATTATATTTACCATTTTTATAAAATTCCGATGCCGCGACATCTAGAGCAATTTTTGCGTCCTCGTTACCAACAGCTCCCTTGAAAGAATAAAGCGCTTGTTCCGTTTTCGAAAATGGCGCCTCAAATCCACCCTCAAAACCCATAGGAACCTTGCCATATTCTTTTTCTATAATTTCCCTTAAATTCTGAAAAACCTTGTTACATAAAACCAAATTTTCTGCTATTGTTTTCTTTTGTGGAACAATCATGAACTCTTGCACGCTCATACCCGTCTCTCTGTTAGTGTGAACTCCACCTTCAAATAAATTAAACATTGGCAAGGGAATCTTCAATAATTCCTTATTTTTAGCTAGCTCGGCAATATGTTTATATAACGGAACTTTTTTAATTGCGGCCCCTGCCCTACACACCGCCAAAGAAACACCTAAAACCGCATTGGCTCCCAACTTCGATTTATTTTCTGTCCCATCTAACTCAACCATTATTTTATCAATGTCCTGTTGATTTAATACGTCTTTGCCCTTAAGTTTAGGTGCAATGATTTCATTTATATTTTTTATTGCAGTAAAAACTCCCTTTCCATCGGCATCTCTTAATTCCAGCGCCTCGTTTTCTCCAGTTGAGGCCCCCGAGGGCACAGAAGCCACAAACTCGCCCTTTTCCGTTTCCAAAACAACCTCAATTGTGGGTCTTCCCCGCGAATCCTTAATTTCCCTGGCTATTATCTCTTTAATTTTTGACATTATTTTTTTGTTTCCTTAGATAATCGTACGCTGCTAAAGATGCTTTACATCCTTCGCCCGCCGCCGTAACAATTTGTTTGTAGGGCCCAGCGTTATCGTCACCAACAGCAAAAAGCCCTGCCGTTTTTGTTTGGAATGTTTCTGACTCAACAACTATTTCGTCTCTTTTTGTAAAATCAACCAAGCCTTTTGCTAAAGCGGTTGCCGGCTGACTGCCAATTTCTATAAAGACTCCTTGAGCTTCTAACGTCTTATTTTCTTTTGAAATATTGTCTTGGTAAATCAGCGAACTTACAAATTTATCACCCTTAATTTCCTTGACGGAGGCGTTTGTAATAATCTCAATTTTATCAGAATTTCTAACTTCCTCCTGATTTGCTTCATCTGCTTTTATTTCAGGCCCAAACTCTAAAATATAAATCTTAGTGGCGTAATTCGTCATAAATAAAGCCGCCTCAAGCCCCGCATTTCCTCCTCCAACTATTGCAACTGTTTTATCTCTAAATATTGGCCCATCGCAGGTGACGCAATACCCAACACCCTTTCCAATAAATTCTTTTTCACCAATTGCCTCAAGCGGTCTTGGGTCAGCTCCCGTAGCTATTATTACTGTTTTACCTTGTATTTTTTCGTTTTCCGTAGTGGTAATCGTAAAAATATCTCCCTGTTTCTCTGTCTTTCCGACCTCTGAAAATTTTACTTCCACAGATTCCTGCTTTTCTAGGTGAGCAACAAATTTTCCAATAAGCTCCGCGCCGGAAATTTTCTCAAAACCGGGATAATTACAAACCTCTGTGGATTTTCTTGCCATTTGCCCGCCAAATTCCTTTGTAATCAGAAGAGTCTTCATCTTTTGCCTGCCAGCATAAATTCCAGCCGTAATTCCACCCGGCCCCCCACCAATAATAATTAAGTCGTAAATCATATTTATAAATTATACCTTATTTTAAGGTTTTTAAATATTGATGCAATTCGTCCTTAAACCTTGGGTCTTTTAAGGCAAAATAGAAGAATGATTTTATCCATTTTAATTTATCTCCGCACTCCAACCATTCTCCACTTAATTCATAGCCATAAATTGGCTTTCCTTCCTCAAGCATTTTTGCTAAAACCTCCGTCAAAATTATTTCCCCTTTTTTAGAAGGCTTTGCCTTTTCTAGATACTCAAAAACTTCTGGGGTTAATATATGCCTGCCCAAAATAACAAGGTCAGACTGAATCTGGGACGGCTCGGGTTTTTCTATAATCTTTTTTATTTTATATAAGTTATTGGCAATTTTTTCTACTTGGACAGAACCGTAAGCTGGAATTCTATCTCTAGGCAATTTTTTTAGGCCCACTACTGGTGCATTGCAGGTTTTAAATATATTGATTAATTGGAGAGTGGCCGGGACATCTGAAAAAATAACGTCGTCTCCAAAAGAGTTAGCAACTGGTTCTTTTTTTATCTTTTTAGCCGCCTGCAAAATTGCATGACCATCTCCTCCGGGATCTTTTTGTACCACAAAAGACATTTTAATCCCCTTGAACATATCTGTAAAATCCTTGAGCTCCTTTAAAATGCTGTCTTTTTTTCTCGCCTTAAGTATTTTTTCTAAATCGGGTGCTTTAGAGAAATAATTTAGAATTGCTTTTTGGTTAGGGCCTATCACAAAAACTATTTCTTCTATTCCAGATTCCTTCATTTCCTGAACTATATATTGTATGGTTGGCTTGTCTACCAAAGGAAGAAATTCCTTTGTTAGAACCCTAGAAAGGGGTAGAAATCTTGTTCCTAAACCAGCAATAGGAATAATGACTTTTTTAACTTCTTTTAAATCCTCCATATTTTTTATATTTTATTTTATGATTTAAACTTTACAGCCTTATATATATTTATTATATGAAGGGTGCAGGCTCATTGCAATCTCAAGGATGGCACAACTATTTTTTTTTAAAACCTTTTCGCCAACATCAACTCTTAAACTTTACTTTTCGTAGAAAAGCTGGGATTTCCCACTCTTTCTCTTGCGCCATCCTTTTCCTATCAGCTAAATCTTCTGCTTTTTTTATCTCTAATCCACTTCGCCTTATGGCCTTTTTAGTAGAAACTTGTTGTGTCTCAAGAATGCTGATTCTTTTTTGCTCTATTGTTGGCATTACGGCAATAGAGGTTTCTGGTACGGGAATAAACGAAACTGGCTTCTCCTCTTCAGTAACCGGTTTTTCCTCAGGAACAACCTTCCCCTTTTCGACAACTGGAGCCTTTTTCTTTTTTTCCAACCTCTTCTTCGTTTTAATAGGTTGTTCAATAATAGCTTTTTTCTCAGTTTGTTCCTCGGCTTTATTAATACTAACCTCCTTAATCTGCCCTCCTGTCATTAGTATAGTGGTTTTTATCTTATTTTTCAGTTTTTGATTTTTCGAAATCCCAAAAATTATTTTCGCGTCTGGGTTTGTCGTTGATATATGGCTGCTTATTTTTTCAACCTCAAACATTGAAAGTTTATCTGATCCCTCTATATTAAATAAGATCTTTTCGGCATCCAATCCGTTATTCTGTAAAAGTGGATTGTTAAAAATATTCTCACAAATTTTTTCAGCCTTGTTGTTTCCAGACTCCTCTATGGTATTCAGAAATGCTGAACTTCCTCTCCCTTTTAAAATAGCTCTCAAATCTGCAAAGTCAATGTTTATTATTCCGGGGTTATATATAAGCTCAATTAGGCTTTCTAATGACTCTATGAGCATTTTATTAACCGTAGAGAAAGCACTTAATATTGGGGTAGATTCGTCAATAATTTTAAAAATTCTTTCATTAGGAATTACCAAGGAAACATTTAACAATCCTTTTAGGTTTTTTAAGGCTGTTTGTGCAATGCGATATTTATTTTTACCTTCAAATTTAAAGGGCATTGTGAATATTCCCATTGTGATGCCTCCAAATTTTTTAGCAACCTCAGCAAAAACCTGCGTGGCACCAGACCCCAAACCCCCGCCCAATGAAGCAACAAAAATTACAATGTCCTGTTCTTCAAATATTGGTCCTATCTTTTCCCTTACAGATTCTGCGGCTTTTTTTGCCAAATCAACGTCTACCCCAGTTCCTAGCCCGCGCGTAAATTCCTCGCCAAACCAAAAATCTTTTATCCCTGGTTTTTTCTTTAGCGCCCGCACATCCGTATCGGCTATCACAAAGCTAGCTTTTTGAAGCGACCTTCCAAACTCAGAAACAATTGACCCTCCTCCTCCGCCAATTCCAATAACCTTAATTTTTGCTTTAAACAAAGATTCTGCCGGAAATTCTGTTTGGACTGTTCTAGTTACCTGCTTTTTAATTCTTGGCCGTCTGGATTTTTTTACAATAACCTTTTTTACTGATATTTTCTTTTTCTGCTTAACCACTGCTTTCCTTACAATCTTTTTTGCAATTTTTTTAGCCCTTATTTTTTTAACTTTTAATTTTAAAATAATTTTTTTCTTTGTCTTTACAATCTTTTTGGGTTTTATGGCCTTCTTCTTAACAATCTTTTTTACAATCTTTTTTACAATTTTCTTTTTTTTATTAACTGGTTTTTTACTGACTATTTTTCCTGCCCTTTTAATTAATTTAGGTTTTACCGAAATACTCGCCTTGCGTGGTTTAGCAGGTTTAACCAAAATTTTCCTGTTTTTTACAGGTTTTAAAACTTTCACGCGTTTCACCGCCTTTACATTTTTTTTACTCTTCTTCTTTTTCATAGACTTGATTATATAAGTTTACCCCGTTAGAAAATTTTATCAAGTCCTTTTCCAAAATCATATTGCAATTGTCCGCTAAAAAACTTATCCTGCTTGGCTTTATCAGAATTTTCTAACGGGGTTTACCCCTCCATTTTTTCAAGTCCCACAAGAAAATTCTAAAAAAAATGCCGATAAGTTTTACCTCACCGGCCATATAAATATTAAACTTGTGATTGACCTTAGACGGCCAATTTCGCCCAATTATCTCCCTTCGGAGAAAGTGGAATTGACCCTTGCGCGCAAAGCGGACAATCTGCCGGTTCGCAAGCATCAACCTGCCGTTCAATAAACGGCATAATTACGCGTCCGTCGGGCAACGCACGCACAATTTTCGGCGGACGATGAACGAGCACTCCAACTTGCTTGGCGAAATTCACCGGGTTGGGGTTCCCCTTGATTATCGCTTGCTTTGTGGCATCGCCACTGTCGAAGGTGGTAACCAATTCCTCGACTTGTAAAAGAGTGTCGCCGGCAGGAATCGGATCGTCCGGCTTGAAAATCATGCGCTTGCCGGCCGGATCTGTCGGATCTTTTTCCGGGACGTACACCTTAACATTCAGTAGCCGCGCGACGTCGCCGGCCAGTAAAATCGATGAATACGGCGATCCGAAAACTCCATCGATTTCTCCGAGCCCAACTTTGTCAAGCTCTGCGATTATGCAGGCAGCCAGAATTTCCCGCAAATTACCAAATGCGAGAACTCTTTTGCAGAGGAAGAAGCCCGTACTGCATTTTCCCGAATGCAGTTTTGCATGTGGCTTCTTTGGGTCACCGTCATGCACCCAACCCGCCTCTAAAACCTTGAACCATTCCAAAACTTCTTCGTCGGTAGGAAGCGGATTGAAACTTTTTGGCGTCGTCCGCCGAAGCGCCATTAATCCTTCACGCGTTGTCATACTAGGTTCTCCTTCTTATCCTTGGTTAAAACACTACAGGGCGGCGTTGATTTGATCGCGGAGTTCTTTGGCCTTCTTGGCCGCAGCTTCCGCGAAGTCACTGCTGTTGCTGGCGAAAATAATTTCCGACGAGGAGTTGATGGCAATGGAGCCTGGACCAGTGTAGGCGGCCCTCACTGTTTCTTCAATCGCGCCGCCTTGGGTTCCGATTCCCGGAATCAAGAACCACAACCTGTCGCCCACGAGCTTTCGGCAAATGGCAAGATGATTAGAATAAATCTTGCCAGATTTCTTTGGGCTCTCATAGGCAGCCGCCATGACGAGGCCGGCATCTTCAACAACGCCAAGATCCTCGGCCCAGCATAGAATCTTAAAAGCCATACTCTCCCAAAGCCGACTGCCGTCGCCCAACACCAAATCCTGAATCTCGCGGGCTTCTGGATTGCTGGTGTAGCAAAGCCCAACGAGAGCCCGACCAGGGTTTTCCTTGTCCACGAGGGCGGCCATGCAGTCCTTGCCCATATAGGGCGAGAAATTCATGCCGTCCACGCCCAGGATGTCGAAAAACGCATCGCGATATTTCTGCTGAGTGCGGGAGATATCCCCGCGCTTGCCGTCGCCAAAAATCGGGATATCCGGGCACATCCTGCGTATGCGGTCCACCGTTCTTTTGAGTGCCTCAACACCTCCCGGGATAGCCTCCCAGTGGGCGCTTTGTGGCTTGAACATTGAGGCAAACGGCCCTGTAGCCGCTGCGATATCCGACATCCACAACTCAGTTTTATCGGCCAACGAGCCCGGGCCGTCGTTCAGGCATTGTGGCATCTTCTCCAGAAGCGGATCGAGACCAACGCAAACCAGAGTTTCTGCAGTTTCCTGCCGACTTGCAAGTCTTGCTCTAAAACCCATGATGCACCTCTTTCTGCCTTTTAGGCATAACAAACTGTCAAAGACCACAACGCTCCGGCGCTTGCCAGATAATACGTTGATTTTTATACTAAAGGAAATTGAAAATATGTCAATCTAAATTAAACGCCCCGTACTAGGCTCTGCCTAGTACGGGGCGTTTGGCTAAAATTGCATTCTTTTTATATTATTAGCTTTTTTCCTTTATACCGTGAGTTTTCATCGCGATATATGTGCCAACTGCAATTCCGCAAGAATAGACAATTATTGCCAAAATGCTTTTTTGAGGGTCGAGGTCGTTTATAATATTGTATAAAACCAGCATCGACATTGATACGGCAAGAAAAGAGAAGATAACTGCCGCCCAAACTTTTTCTCTGGCGACGTATTTTAAATTCATCGTAAAGAAGAAATCCTGTATAACCCCTACGAAAAAATATATAACCAGTGATGTAATATCCATTTATTAAAATTTTAATTAATAATTTCTATTACTTTATTCCTCGAAGTGTACCCAGAAACTATTTTAACGCACGACGAACCAGTTTTAAAATAAACAGCTAAGGCGTTTCTTATTGCCTCGTTTGCTTTTCCTTTTATTGGGGGCTCTTTTACGGAAACTACGTAATGATTTTTGTCTAATTGTTCTACTTTTTCATTTTTAGAACAGGGTTTAGCTTGGACGAATATCTTCATGGCAAATTTTAAATTTGAAATTCGAAATTAGAAATCAATTTTTAATAACTAAATATCTAAATTTAAAAACACGGCGGACCTAAATCATTTCAAATTATGTAATTTCAAATTACTATAGCTTCCCCATCTCCAATTAAGTCTATTTCTTTTCCTTGGACTAAAATCCCCTGGTCATCAGTTATAATTTTTAAATTTTTAGCGCGCTTTCTAGGATTTTTTATTTTTTGTTTTATGATTTCATCCCACTCAGGAGTATAGTGCACAAAAATATCAAATGGAACAAGATTTAACCCTTTCAAATTTTTTAGTTTAATAAAATTCTTATCAGACTTCCAGCCAGCCGTTTTTATTGTTTTCCCTGCAACGATACTCCCGGCGGAAACTCCGATATAAACTTTTCCGTGCTTTAATAGCTTTCTTATAACTTTTTCAAAGTTACACCTCCGCATCGAATTCAATAAGTAAAACGTATTCCCGCCCGCAACACAAATAATATCTTTTAGTTCTAATTTTTTCATAACCTGGGTCTCTGTGTTCCCGTCGATATCAACTTCTTCAACATTAAACCTCAACTCTTCTCTCATAATCTGTAAATCCGTATTTATATAGCCGGGATTTTCTTCAAATTTATACTTATAAGCCGTTGTTATAAAAGCAACCGTTACGTCGTAGGCCGGTTTTTGTAGCAATTTTAATATCTCGTCTTTCATTTGGGGCATTCCGCCGGAAGTTAAAAGTAAAGTTTTTGCCTGCGCATGTTTTATGGCAGTTTTTATGACCCCTATTATATAGTAAACAAAAGCCAAAAATATCAACAACGCGCCAAGTGCGCCCACTCCGGCAATTCCAAATGGAGTAAGAAAAAACTGCAATACAGATGTTTTAAAAAACGTTATCTTTAAAAATGGAATCTGCCAATAAACACTTAAAATTGAATTGATATCATACGTTTCATTTTTTCCAACAGCCAAAACGTATTTGCCTTTATCCTCCGAAATCTTGCCTTCGGGCAAAACTTGGGAAGACGAGTTATCCGAAGAATAAACTTCTATTTTGTATTTTCCGGCGGAAAGTTGCTGGTCTAATTCCGGGCCTTTTAAATAATAATCTCTTCCAAACGGTTCATAAAAACTTTGCCATTCGACCGATGACCCATCAAGAGAATATATTTTTTGCCAGTTTCCGTCCGAGGCAGATCCGCCTGCGGCGGAAAAAATATCTGCAGAGTATCTGCCATCTCTGGGGTACCCTTCGGGTCCTACTTCTGGAACTAAAAGATTAATATATAACTCAAAATCTTTGTCAGAATCAATATAATAGTCTTTTGGACTTCCTTTTAGTTCGTCATAAAATGCTTGGGATGTTTCTGGATTCATTATTTGAACGTCGCCCGATTGTAAATAAACAATTCTCGGCTGATGAGCCGAGATATTTCCGGCAAAAATAAAAAATATAAAAATGGAGAAAAATAAAATTATTTTTTTCATAACTAAAAATCTTTTTTATGACTACAACCGCAAAGGTCGCAGTCCAAACCGCATTCGCAACAATGATGGCAAAGCCATGGCCGACAACGGCAACTGTCGAGTTTGGTTTTTATAACTCTCTGGCATTTTCGGCAAACACCAAAAATATCGCCTCTCTCTTTTCTGCCAGTTTTTCTTCTGGGAGGAGTTATTTTCCGATTGTTTTTATATATTCCAGCGTGTCCGGGAATAATCCAGTCAGCTGTTTCCAAAACCATACTTCTACTTTCTTCCAGCTTTATTGGATCTGATACATAAGCATCGTCTTGGGGGTCTTCTGGATAATTTTCTCTCCAAAAAACATCTCCGCATATTGCCACAACGCCGGGGTGACTGCTCTCAGGCCCCGTTGTCACAAAAAGCGTTATGCTTGTGCGATCGTGACCTGGGGTGCGTAAAATATGGATATTAGCGGTAAAATCTTCAGACCAGTCTTCAACAGTGTCTTTATTCCAAATACCATAATATTCTAAAATTTTTGCATCGGGAAACATTCCCGCATTTCTGTAATGGTCAATATGGGAGTGTGTTATACAAACAATATTTATATCTTTAACAGTAAGATTTTCTTTTTTCAGGGCGTCGATTAAAATCTGCTGGCTCTCCAAAATTCCAGGATCTACCACCATTATTAAGTTTTCATCCCGCACCAAAGTAATAGTAGGCCGAGTTTTTTCTTTGCCAGTCTCTGGGGCAGAATCGGCGTTTGTAAAACCCTCTAATAAAATCTTAACTTCGGCTGACATATTTTTGGACCGATTAACCGGCCTGAATTTTAATATTACTCTTCGAAAATATTTTTATGTTTATTTTCATTTTGTCTTCCACTTCGCCATCAATTACAATTTCGCAAATTAAGTTCATCAAAATGAAAGCTCGCAAATTTCGCCCATGCGGAGATTTTTCAACTTCGATACTTATGTCTGCCCCGGAAATTTCTACCTGCGTACCAGAAATGGAACCACGCCTATCTTCAATTTTTTCCTGCAAAATTGCAAAAAACTGTTTTTCTGAAAAGCTTTTTAACGCCAAAGATAGATTTTTAAGTAAATCTTCTTTTATCCTGGCTTTTTCTGCAATCTTATGCAGCCCTCGGCCAGACGCTAAATTCTTTTCAATATATTCTAAGGCGCTCTCGAGGTATCCATATTTATCTATAATCTGCATACGAGTATAGATTAATATCCTCCTATTAGTTTATTATAATTACAAGCGAGGGAAAAGTAAATGAATAGCAATTTATTTATTTTGACCGAGCGCAGTAATTATATGGGTATATGATTTATCCATGTAATTACAAGCGAGGGAAAAGTAAATGAATAGCAATTTATTTATTTTGACCGAGCGCAGTAAGTATATGGGTATATGATTTATCCATGTAATTACAAGCGAGGGAAAAGTAAATGAATAGCAATTTATTTATTTTGACCGAGCGCAGTAAGTATATGAATAATCATAATTATTCATATATCCAATCTTCAGATTATGTAAACCCCTTTTGTGTTTTAAAAGTAAAATGTAAAAAAAACGCCACTCGGTTAAAAGTGGCGGTTTTTCCTGAATTTTAGTTTAATATCCAAATTGAATAATTTAAAATTGCGGCGAAAGAAACCCATAAAATATATGGAAGTAGCAGTAACGCGGCGATCTTAGAAACTCTATAAAAATTAACAATCGTAAACATTATTGCAAACCAAAGCATAATCAACTCAAAAAATGCTACGGCCGGGGAATGAACTCCAAAAAATATTATAGACCATAAAGCGTTCAATACCAGCTGTAAGCTAAAAATTAAAATTATATTTGTTTTTTGCCAAGAACCTGTAAAAAATTTATGAGACAGCGAGTTCCATGGTTTCTTGTTCTGACCGCTTATATTATTTTTTACTTGCCATTTTTTTGACCAAACTAAATATAAAGAGATTCCCATTAAAACGAATAATGTTGTCCAGACGGGCGCAAAAATCCAACTTGGCGGATTAAAAATTGGTTTATTTAAATTTTTATACCACAATCCAATTGATGGCGCAGTAAAAATAGACCCGACAAGCCCGGCCAATTCGCATATTATTATACTCAAAATGAGTTTGACCACTTTATTAAAATCCATTATTATATTTTATCTTTTCTGAAAATTTTAATCAACCCGTTAGTTTAGTTCTACAATTTTTTCCCAGGGAAAATTTTCTCGCCCAAAATGGCCGTATGCTGCTGTTTGCTGATAAATTGGTCTACGCAAATCTAATCTTTCAATTATGGCTTTTGGCCTAAAATCAAACTTACTCTTAGCAAATTCTGCTAGGCTCTTACCATTTTCGTCTATCGCCTCAACCATTAGGGGCTCGGCCTTGCCGATTGCATAAGCTACGGAAACCAAGCATTGTTTTGCATGTCCATTCGCCACTAGGTTTTTTGCGACAAACCTGGCCATATAGGCCGCGGATCTATCAACCTTGCTTGGATCTTTCCCAGAAAAACATCCTCCACCATGAGTAATCAGCCCGCAATAAGTATCAACCATAATTTTTCTGCCCGTTAAGCCTGCATCCGCTTCAAATCCTCCCTGGACAAATCTGCCCGTAGGATTAACTAAAATTTCAATACCGGAAATATCTCCGATAAAAGACTTAATTAATTTTTCTGTAAGTACTTGTTTAATTTCATTCTGTTCTATATTTTCATCGTGCTGTGTGCTTATTAAAACAGTTTTTATTTTATCTTCAAAAACAGTAATTTGCGTTTTGCCGTCCGGCTTTAACCATTTAATTTCTCCGCTTTTCCTCAAATCTTCAAGACCCCTGGCTAAGGCGTGAACTTTTACGATAGCTGACGGCATAAATTCTGGAGTTTCATTTGTAGCAAAGCCATACATAATTCCCTGATCTCCGGCTCCTCCGGTATCCACTCCTTGAGCAATATCCGGAGACTGTTTAACTATTCCCTTTATAATATTTAAATCTTTTGTATAACCAATATCGCTATAAACCTTTTTAGCAATTTTTTCTGCATCAAAATCAGCTTTTGTCGTAACTTCTCCGCCAATAACTAAAAGCCCGTGATTTCCAAACGTTTCAACGCCGGCACGCGTATATGGATCCTGTTCTAAACAAGCATCTAAAATTGCGTCTGAAATCTGGTCGCAAACTTTATCGGGATGCCCCGATGTTACGCTTTCCACAGTATACGTTTTTGGTATAAACATGATTTTATTATTTATATTAATATTTAGGCACAAATAAAAAACTTCCCGAAAAGGAAGCTAATAAAAAAATTATCTTCCCCTTTTGGTCCGCCTTCGCTAAAACTTTGGCGAGACAAGGCTGGAATTAGCACCCTTCCGAACTCTCGGTGGTTGCTGATAGGATTTTATCGGGCCAGTCCCTCTCCTATTCTCTTGATAAATATTAAATTTTATTTT
>Ga0265595_1000766_pt1 | contig 27059 bp, 36 predicted proteins | sample saktaG_15_FD_190148 | JGI IMG/M metagenome (GOLD analysis project Ga0265595, IMG submission 190148) | Saline water microbial communities from Sakinaw Lake, British Columbia, Canada - sak_2013_06_06_50m | ecosystem: Environmental > Aquatic > Non-marine Saline and Alkaline > Saline ...
TCCGAAAGGAATCAAGGTTCTCGCGAAGCGAGGTTCTTAATTCCGAAAGGAATCAAGGTTCTCGCGAAGCGAGGTTCTTATTTTTCTTACTAACATACTTCTCTATCTTAACTTTTTTTGGAGTATTTGGCAAACCCACTTATTCCTGTTATAAAGCCGAATACTAATTTAATTATTTTATCAATAAAAAATCTCCGGGGGAGGACGCTTTCGCATCCCCACACCCGGAGCATAAAGAACTATTTTTTTCGTGCTTGGGCAGTTACGATTATAATGATTAACGCCAGAGCACCAGCCCCAAACGTAGTTGCTACTTCAACGTTTGTTGGAGCTGTATTTTTCTCGGGACTAGGCGCAACCTTTGAATTCTTTTTCGTTACGTCTTTTCCCGTTTGAGTTTCAACCGCTGTATCAGAGGTGACAGTCGGCTTGACCTGGGACTCCGCCTGGGCATAATAGCGTAAGATATGAATCTCAGGGCCATCCCAGACGATCAGAAGATCCTCGCCGGTCTTCAGTCCTACCACCTGACACCCCTGCCAGTGACCCTTAAGCTCCGGTATTTTCAGCCACACTGATTCCTCGGTTATGGGAAAAGGAGCAAAAAGGACTTCCGAGCCCGAGAAATTATATAATCCTCGGGCCGAAGGAAATATCCCTTCAGACCTGGAGAGGTGACCTATCTTCTCCCACTTAGAACCTCCGATAACAAACTTATATAGGTCGTTACCTTCGGCAACGCAGTAAACTGCGTTATCAGTAGGAGAATGGCATACCATGAAACCATCGCTGTCATCTTCCATTACAGCTTCTTCCGGTAGGAACGGCAGTAATTCGCAAGAGTTTTCGCAGGAGTTTCCGTTGATTACAGAAATTACTTCCCAACAATACTCGTCCGAACCTCCCGCAGCCAGAACAGTTCCTGGCAGCCCAGGTTCCAACTTCCCAACCCAGCTCATACCCGAGCTGATTGTTTTTGAAGCGACACCTGAACGGCCGACATATATCATACCGTCCTCGCCTGCTATCCAGGCTTTATCGCCGATCGTTTCGACGTCCTGGATTCTTACTTCCATTGTCTTTTCGGTCCAATGAAGGCCATACTGCCCCCACCAAACCTTGTCGGAGTTCGCATCTGCCTGGTATACAAGCAGATCCTCTTCTCCATTGGCAAGACTATAGCCTTTCACTCCCATTTCGTTAAGATATTCGGGAGTATAGAAAAGCCTTTCGATTCTTACCAACTGATAATCTTTATCAAGCACCAGCCGGAACAGGCTCCTGCCCGCAAAAGTCACATATAGAGTTCTACTCTCTGAAAACTTCTGCGACAGGTATATCCCCTCTATGTAGTCTCCACCTGAGTCAATCAAGGAAATCGGTACTAATAGATTTCCCTTTTCGCTCCTTGAGAAGTAGCTTCCTTCACCGCTTGTCCCGACGAAAATCGTATCATCAGGAGCAATGACTACCCGAGGAGACTGAGCCCGGTCGTTGTCGGGAAACATCTGCTTCCAGACAACGGTGACAGAATTCCGGCAATAAACCAGAATCCTATCCGCCTCGTCTATACCAGCCACCACTATGGTGTTTTCGTTGCTGGCAAGACCGGTTATGGTCAAACTTTTGGGTAGGCTCAGCCTGCTTACCTTTGAAGGCGTCAGGTCAAACGACAGCCCAACCTGATATACATCAGACTGAGCTTCCTGGCTGCTGTTATAAGCGATAAGCAGCTTATAGGAATTAAACTGAGCCTTAGGTCCCACGTCTGACCAGCTGCCGTCTTTCATCCAGGATATCATCGAGCTTATCATCTCACCCTCCTTGGGTGATTGACCGGAGCTCTGAGCAACCTCGATTGCATCACTCCATTTAGCTCCTGCCCAAAAGTTGCCTGTCTGCTGAGTGCAGCCTGCGACCATGTAAGTTCCATCTTCTCCGGTAGCGACAGCAATTACGCTTTCCCCTGAAGGGGCAAACGTAATGGAAGTCACGTCTGCATCAAATCCGCCTAGCGGGGACTGACGCATACCTTGTGCTTCCCATTCGCTGCCACATCTGCCGTAGATGTAGATTCCGTCCAAGGGGAATTCCCCATCAGACGGATTCCGGATCCCGACGGCAACCTGAGATAAGTTGACTGCGATACAGGAGATTTCCTCTCCCCTGTGGCGCAGGCCAGTTGGTCCTCCGAGACTCCCGAAGGTCTGACCGCCGTCCTGAGACCGATAAACTTTTTCCTCCGTGGCAAGCGCCACGACAGAATTTTCGACCTCCAGACAAATAAACTCATTTTCCTTGGGTAAGCCCTGGCCCGCTTTGGTCCAGGTTGCTCCGCCCGAGTCCGAGAAAAGGAAACAATAATTGTCATCGTCATCCAAGACGACGGCATATATTCTTCCCCCTCCCAGGGCGACGAGTTCAACGTCCGAGTCAGGCAGGATCACATAATCACCTTCCAGGGATATAACCTGGGAAATGGGCGCCGCCTGAGCTGAAGCCGGGAATACCGCCATAGACATGATCGAAAAAAGCCAAAAAGCCAAACAGAAAATCCGTATTTTATTCACTTTCTTTTGCACCTCCTTTAATTTTTTATTTCCAGTATTCGATACTTAAGGTTCTGTTTGTGCCTATATTTTACCTAATTTTTATAGTTTTGTCAACCCCTCACCACTTTCAACGATGCATGTGGTCATATCTCTTATTAAAGGTAAAACCGACCTACGTCTCTGGAAAAGGCGTTACAACTTTCATTATAAAAAATAAAAAGTGGTGAAGAGTCAAGAGCCCTTTAATATCTTCCTTTTTTAAGATATAATCTCATTAATGACTAAAAGAACCCGAACGACCCTATTTTTTATCTGCCTTTCCTTATTTTTAATAACCGCTCCAACGGTGATTTTTTATTCTTCGGGGTACAGAATAGATTGGAATCCTCCCCAAAACGGGAAAAGAATAGTCCAAACAGGAGGTCTTTTTTTAAAGATAGAACCCAAACAAGCCAGTATTTTTTTGAACGGAAAGCTATCCAAAAAAACCGACTTTTTCTTCGGATCAGCCCTGATAGAAAATTTGCTGCCAAAAGAATATAGTATAAAGGTTTCAAAAGACGGATACTTCAGCTGGGAGAAGAAATTAACAGTAAAAGAAAAAGAGGTTGCTGAAGGGAAAAGGATCGTTTTGATCCCTGAGAATCTTAATTCCGACGATATAAGCAAAAATGTTGAAAACTTCTGGATGTCTCCTGACGACAAAAAAATAGTACTGAAAGAAACCTCAAACGATACCAACTCAAGATGGTCTTTGAAGCTTTATGATTTGGAAAGAAACGTAAAAAGCCAACTAATTTCAGAAAACGAAGTTTATTCAAAAGGAGCTGATTTCATAAGCTTAGAATGGTCCGAAGACTCAAAAGAAATCTATCTCAATGTTGCCATAAAAGAGCAGGAAAAAAGCTTTATTATAAAGCCGGACAAATCCCCTATCACATTGACTCCAAAAACAATAATTGAGCCTCCAAAAAATACTATTGCTTCAAAAAAGATAAATAACGAAACATATTATCTCGACATAAATGGTAACTTATTCAGAAATAACGATAAACTAAATAGAGATCCTTTCCCCGTTAAACAGGAAACCGAATACGTATTATATGTTTTTCAGGATGCTCCGGCCTTCATATTTTTAGAAGAAAACGGAATCCTCTATTTATTCAATAACGATTCCAAATCTTTTGAAAAATTCTTTGACGGAATAAAAGGATTAAGCCTTTCCCCAGACCAAAGAAAACTGGCCTATTTTTCAGACTCAGAAATATTAATTCTCTTCCTGAAGGAGAAAAATGAACAGCCAACAAAAAAAGCCGGAGAGAAAATGTCCTTAATCCGCCTGTCAGAAAAAATAAGAGACTGCGTTTGGCTTAACTCTGATTATGTAATTTTCTCTGTCGGCGATAAGATAAAAATATCTGAAATCGATGAGAGAGACAGAATAAATGTTGTCGACCTTAACGGATATAAAGAACCCGAAATATTCTTCAATAAAACCAATAAAAAGCTGTATATCCTGAGTGAAGGGACTCTCTACCAGCCAGAAAATCCCATTCCCTAAAATAAAACTCCGCGGTCAAACCTACGGAGTTTCATTTCTAATTGACCCTTATGATTCTTGGGTTTTTATTTTTACTTTAAATTGCTCCCAATTCATTTCCTTGGAAGAGGCCGAAGAACAGATCTCCCTGAAAGCACAATATCTGCACTGCATATTATTGGGATAATCGGGCAATCTCACCGGAATTATATCCGTGTCTATTTTCTCCTTGAGATCCTCTAAAGACTTTAAAAGAGAGTTAACCATTTTTGGGTTGTAATTCACCAGGAATTCTTTCAAGGCTAAGGTATTTTTATCCACATACAAAAGGATACCTTTGGGAATCTTGAAAAAATGCAGGTAAAGCTGAATCTGGTTCACATTTTCAGGAAGGGGCGCCTTTAAATCCTTGAATTTGTAGCTGTTCATACTCTTAAAATCAACCACGTAAAGCTCGTTATCAAGAGTAATGATGGCGTCAGCCCTGCCTGAAATTATCTCCTGAGGAGGAATCTTAATCTCAGAGGCCCTGACAACGCCTAAACCGAAAAGGCAGTTTAAAATGTGCATCTGGACGTAATCTCCGTGGTCAAGCATCCTCAGGACTTCTGCCGTCATCTTCTCCCTGGGGACATTTTTGAACTTAAAAAAAATGGCCCGAGCGCATTTGCCTGCGTCGGTAATATAAAAATGATGCTGCTCCCTATTCGATTCCCTGTCCAAAAAAAATTGGTCAATAATCTCTTTCAGCATATCGTTAATAATTTAAAAGTAAGCTCTGACAAAACGATTTTTATCGTTTCTGCCACTGAGGAGCGCGTCTCGCTCTCTTTAGCCCAAATTTTTTCCTTTCTCTCATCCTCGGATCCCTTGTCAAGAATCCGGCTTTCTTCAATCTTCTCCTGAAATCCTGATTGAATACGACCAAAGCTCTGGATATTCCATGACGGACAGCTTCTGCCTGGGCATGGAATCCCCCTCCTTTTACTTTGACTGAAACTGAAAACTTGCCCAAACAATTCATTTTCTCAAGAGCGACTCCTACTATCTGCTGAAGCTCAAAAGAAGGAAAATAATTATTAATCGGTTTTCCGTTTATTGTAAAATCGCTGAAGTCCATCTTTAAATTCCCCGACTCATCAGAAAAACTGGCTCCTTTCTTAGCAAAAATACGGACTCTGGCTATGGCAGTTTTCCTTCTGCCGACTGCTTCAAAATATTTGTCTGGCTTTACTGCTACAGCTGCCTTCTCAACCTTCTTTGAATCCTCCTTTGCCAGTTTTTTACTGGCCTGAGGCTTTTTAGTTTTTACCTTGGCTTTTGGCATATATTATTTCGTAAATTTTAATCTTTTTATCGCCTCGCTTCTTAATCTGTTTTTCGGCAACATTCCGTAAACCGCCCTTCTTAAAACCTCCTCGGGGTCTTTTTCAAACAGGAACTTTAGCTGGGTTTCCTTTACTCCACCCATAAATTCTGAGTGACGGAAATACTTCTTCTGCTCCATTTTCTTCCCGGTGACCCTCATTTTGCCGACATTTTGTACTACGACAAAATCTCCCATATTCTTGTAAGGGTAAAAATCTACCTTCCCTTTGCCGCGAATTAAACCTGCAATTTCTGCAGCTAATCTTCCCAAAACCTTGTCTGTCGCATCAATTGTATGTTTTTCTCTTTGAATCTTTTCCATAAATTTTTAGTGAAAAATTTCCAGGGCCCCGCTGGCGGGAATCATATAAATTATTTGACAAGCTCGATTATGGCCATTCTGGCTCCATCCTGTTTTCTCGGCCCCAACTTAATAATCCTGGTATATCCTCCTTTTCTTGCTGAATATTTCGGAGCAATATCAGCAATTAACTTTTTAACCACTTTTTGGGTGAAATCTCCGCCTAGTAATCTTTTCGCCTTTGAATCACCTACTTTAGCTATAGTGATCTTTTTGTCAACAAAGGAAACTATCTCTTTGGCCTTAGCTTCGGTGGTATTTATCTTCCCAACCAGAAAAAGAGCGCCGGCTATTGAGCGCAGAAGTGCTCTTCTTTGACCACTTTCCCTACTTAGTTTTCTTCCCTTTTTTCTTTTTCTCATGTTTTTTATGGGAAACTTTCTTCTCTTTTGATTTCTTCTTTTCTTTTTTGACAACAGGTACGGCTGCTTCAGCTTTTTTTTCTTCCTTCCTGAAAGCTTCCGAAAGAAGTGAAAAATGCTTTACCAAAATGTCAGAAGCCTGGAAAAAAGCAACTTCAGGCTGTACGGTACCGTCTGTCTCAACTTCCAAGAATAATCTGTCAAAATCAGTTCTCTCGCCAACACGCATATTCTCAACCTTAAAAGAAACTCTTTTTATGGGGGTGAATATGGCATCAACGGGAATAACCCCTATTTCCAGCTTTTCCTGATTAGCTCCCACAACCTTTTTTCTGGCATCTCTTGGCTGGTACCCTACTCCTCTTTCAATTAAAACCTCTATTTCCAACTCAGAAGATCTGCCGGTCAAAGTAGCTATATGGCAGTCAGGATTAATAAGTTCAACCTGGCTTGGCAGCTGAAAATCTTTGCCTTTGGCCTCTTTTTCCCCTTTAGCAGACAGCTTCGCCTTTTGAGGTTCATCCCCGAAAAGACGGAATCTTAACTGTTTCAGATTAAGCATTATTATGACCGTATCTTCCAAAATGCCCGAAATAGCTGAAAACTCGTGGGGAACATTTTTAATTTTCACTTGAGTTATGGCAGCTCCCTCCAAAGAAGAAAGCAAAACGCGCCTCATGGTGTTTCCAATTGTGACGCCATAGCCCGGATACAAGGCTTCTATTTCAAAAACCGCCTTATTCTTTTCTTTTTTAGCGACTTTTGGCTGAAGTGGTAATGGTATCATATTTTTTGTTTATTATTTCGAGCGTAGCGAGAATCAAGGTTCTGCCACGCAGGTTCTTATTATTTTATTAAATCAAGGTTCTGCCACGCAGGTTCTTATTATTTTATTAAATCAAGGTTCTGCCACGCAGGTTCTTATTATTTATTTCGAGCGTAGCGAGAATCAAGGTTCTGCCACGCAGGTTCTTATTACCTTGAATAAAATTCAAAAATTGAAGATATTTCAACTGGCGGAGCGGCTTCTTCCAGGGTAGGCTCGCCAACAACTTCTCCCTCCATGCTTTCGGCATTCAACTTAAGCCACTCCGGTGTTTTATGTTTTTTCAGATAATTCTTAATATTTTGAAAAAACGTTTTCTTGAGAGAAGAAGGTTTCAAAGAAATCTTATCCCCTTTCTTGACCATAAAACTGGGGACGTCAATAGGCTTTTTGTTGACCAAAAAATGTCCGTAAGTAACCTGTTGTCTGGCTTGGGCGCGAGAAACCGCAAACCCAAGACGAAACACCGTGTTATCCAAACGACTCTCTATAATTTTCACGAGCAAGGAAGCGGCATCTTCAACTTTATGCTGTTTTTGTAAAACACTTTTTACATACTTTCTGAACTGGGCTTCGCCCAAATGATACCATGCTCTCAATATCTGTTTATCTCTCAACTCTTTGGCATATTCAGAAAAATGAGAACTCCTTCTCTTGCTTTTCTTCCCGGGCGGATAAGCTCTCTTTATCATGGCGCACTTTGGAGACGTACAGCGATCCCCTCTTAAAAAGAGTTTGATTCCTAACCTTCTGCATCTTTTACACTTTGAATTATCCATAAATTTAAACTTTAGTGAAATTTGCAAGGGTCCGCTTGCGGAAATCATAAATTTTTCACTAAAAATTTACAGGACCCCGATAACGGGAATCATAATTATTACACTCTTCTAACTTTTGGCGGACGGCAACCGTTGTGAGGAACGGGAGTGACGTCTTTAATTAAAATTATTTCCAAACCGTGGGCAGCAACCGATCGCAAAGCCGATTCTCTGCCAGAGCCTATTCCTTTCATAAAAACGCTTACCTTCTCAATACCCATTTTCTTGGCAACCTGGACCAAGGCTTCAGCCACTTTACTGGCTGCAAAAGGGGTGGATTTTTTCGAACCTTTGAATCCCATCTGACCGGCCGATTTCCAATGCAAAACATTCCCTTTAGGATCAGCTAAGGTCATTATCGTATTATTATAAGAAGAAAAAATATATATACTACCCTCTTTAAGCCTGTGAGACGTTTCTTTGACTTCTTTTTGTACTTTTGACTCTATTTTTTCGCCTTCTTTTATTAATTCTTCTTGGCTTTGAGTTACAACGTGTTTCTTTCCCATAATTTTGAACGCAGTGAAAAGTTATCCCCAGAGGTATAATTTTGAACGCAGTGAAAAGTTATCCCCAGAGGTATAATTTTGGTTTATGTCGGGCTGGCCGCCGGTTTTCTTCCGGAGCCCACAGTCTTTCTTACATTTCCCCGTACGGTCCTGGTATTTGTCTTTGTTCTCTGGCCTCTGACAGGAAGTCCCCTGATATGGCGATGGCCCCTCCAGGATCCTATATCCTTCAACCTTTTAATATTCATCATTATCTGCCTTCTTAATTCTCCTTCAATCTTGTAATTCTTTTCAATAATGTCCTTTAACCTGTTGATCTCATCCGCTGTCAAATCCTTGGCTCGAGTTGAAGGATTGACTTTAGCTTCAGCTAAAACCTTCTTGCTTAAATGCAAACCCACCCCGAAGATATAGGTTAAGGCAACATCTATTTGTTTATTGTCCGGTATGTTTATACCTGCTATACGTGGCATGGTTTGTTATCCCTGTCTTTGTTTATGTTTAGGATTCTTACAAATTACATAAACTCGTCCCTTTCTTCGGACGATTTGGCAATTCTTACAAATTTTTTTAACCGATGACTGAATTTTCATCTTGCTACTTTCCCCTGTAAATTATTCTCCCTCTTTTTTCGTCATAAGGACTCATCTCCACGGTCACCCTATCTCCAGCTAAAATTTTAATTCTATGAATACGCAACTTCCCAGCCAGATGGCACAAGGCCTCCGTCCCGTCATCCAGTTTCACCCGAAAATTAGTGCTTGGCAGCGTCTCTATGACTTGACCGAATTTCCTTATCGTTGATTTGTTTTGATTCATTAATTAAACGATTACAAATTATATATTAGCAGAGAATGAAAAACTAGTCAAACCTCAGCTGAAGGTAAACCCTTTCTATGTCGTCTGGCACCTTTTTTACCCAAAAAGGCCAGAATTTAACCTCGCTTTTCACCATTTGAGGCTGATTTTCCAGGAATATCTTTGTTTCTGCCAGGTCTTTCCCGGCCAGCCCCTGTTTTAGAGAATTTTTGTCTATGTCAGAATAAATTTTAGCTCTGACTTGTACGGAAACCGCGATCTTGCCCGTATCAAAATCAACCGTTCCCACAGAATAATTTATCTCCAAACTCTCCTCGTTAATCTTCTTGTCATAATCAATCTGCTGGAGAATATATGCTTTAACAAAATTATCCATATCCGCTTTTTTGAAAGCCAGGGCCGTAGAACGGGCTTTGACCTGATAACTGAACTTTTCCAGTTCGGCTTTGGTAGCTGCCAAGGAAAAAATTTCGATTATATCAGTCTTTGAAGATTTATCCGGCAATATAAAGTCCTGGGGAATTTCTGATTTTACAGCCTCTTCGCACTCTTTCAAAGCTTCATCCGTTACCGAAGCCTTTGCCTTTTCCAAATCCTCTGACGTTACTTGTAAAGCCTCCCTTGATTCCCCTCCTTTCATCGGTTCAGTAGATTTTCCGTAAAACTTGGTATATTTGTCCGTCCCGACAAAACCGGGTATGGAAAAAGTTGAAGCATCTATATTATATTCAGGCCCTGCCTTATCGGCTCTGACTTTTACATCAACGTAGCCAGGAGTAACAACCTTGCCCTTTTCAACAGTACCTCCGGGAACGGTTATCCTTTCCAAGGATCTGAACAACTTTCCTTCAACCGATATAAAACGGGTAGTGGCTACCAAAATCTGCGGAGAAGACGAATAATTGTTATAGACACGAATGATTCCCTCTGCTTTCACCTCTTTTGTAATCTTTCCCGTAGACGGAAATTCCTGAAGAACAGTCTTTTCCGCCTCAAAAACCTTTCCAGGGATAAGAGCATCAGAAACATCCACATCGCTGACTGCTTTGCTTATAGTCGCTTTTATTTCAAAATTCTTGATTTCGGTCTCCGGCCAAATAAAAATATCTGCCTTTGATAAAGTGAAATAGCAACCTGCTCCGACGGTTATCAAAACCAGTAAAACTAAAAGCAAAACCGAAACACCTTTACGGGAAGCCCTGGGCGAAGAAAATTTAATCTCCCTCTCTTCTGGAGCAGGAAATGATTTTTTTTCCACTGGCCGGTGAATTACTCTTTCTTCTCCTATAGACATAACCCTCTTTATCTCAACGCTGGGTTGCGGAACAGTAGCCGGCTCCTTTTTATCTGGCGGTATGATATCAATTATTTTTTGGACCATAATAATCTATTATATCAAATTATTCCAGAATTGCCCTAATTCTTCTTATCCCAGAGCTGGAAGATTCTTCCTTAATAATCTTAAAATGACCCAGCTCAGAAATTCTATTAACATGAGGGCCCCCGCATATCTCTTTTGAAAAATCTCCGATAGCGTATACCTTAACCTTTTCTCCGTATTTGCTCTCAAAAACTCCCATAGCACCTGCCTCCTTTGCCTTATCAAAGGCCATTTCTTCGCATGCAACAGGCAGATCTTCCTTAATCTTCTGATTGACCATATCCTCAACCTCTTTAATTTCTTTCTCTGTCATCTTGTCCGGATGAGAGAAATCAAACCTTAATCTTTCTGCCGTGATATTGCTGCCTTTTTGTAAAACATGATCTCCCAAAACCTGTCTTAAAGCAGCCAATAACAAATGATTTGCAGTATGATACTTTACGGCCTGTTCTCCGCTGTCTACCAGCCCGCCCTTAAACATTCCGGCTGAAGCGGTACGAGAAAGCTCCTGGTGCTTTTGGAATTCTTCTTCGAAATCTTTTTTATCAATATCAAGATTCAAGCCTTTTTCTTTTGCCAATTCTTCTGTCATTTCCAGAGGAAAACCGTACGTTTGATACAAATCAAAAGCATCCTTGCCCGATATCCCCGATAATTTATTAAATTCCTTCAGCCCTTGCTCTAACGTTTTTTCAAACTTCTCCTCTTCCCCTTTAATAATACCCATAATCTCATTTTCTTTTGATGAAACCTCCGGATAAATATCTTTATAAACTTCAATAACTTTTTTAGCCAAAGGAATTAAAAAATCATGGGATAAATTCAATAATTTACCACACCTTATCGCTCTTCTTATCAATCTTCTTAAAATATATCCTCTCTCCAAGTTAGAAGGCAAAATTCCCTCTGAAGCCAGAAATACCGCGCTCTTTGTATGGTCGGCAATAATCCTTCTTGTCTTCAAACCCTCTCCCTTTATTTCTTTCATTATTAATCCAAACAAATCCGTCTCAAAAACAGTATGGACATTCTGGGAAACTTTTGCCAGTCTTTCCAACCCCATGCCCGTATCCACGCCGAACAGGGGTAGCGCCGTTAAGCTCTTATCCTTATGGCAGTAATACTGGTTAAAAACTATATTCCAGACTTCAATTCCCTGGGAATATATCTCTGTAGTCGGCCCGCAAGGGCCTTCCTCTCCGGTAGGCCCCCAAAAATTATCTTCCCTGCCGCAAAAACTCAAAGTCCCCTTTTTTTCTGAAAAACCCAGTTCCTGCCATATTTTAGCCGACTCCTCATCTCTCAAAATTTCCTTATCCCCCGAGAAAACAGTCACATAATCTATTTTTATATCTATAGAATCAAAAAAATCTTTTGCCAATTTTATAGCTTGTTCTTTTTGGTATCCTCCGAAAGAAAAGTTCCCAAGCATTTCAAAAAAAGTCAAATGTCTTTCGTCTCCCACTTCGTCAATATCAGAGATCCTCAAACATTTCTGGCAAGAAGCCGTATTCTTCCCAAAAGGAGATTTCTCCCCCAGATAATAAGGTTTAAACTGCTGCATTCCGGCAGTAGTAAAAAGAACCGAGGGATCTGAAGGAAGCAACGAAGAAGAAGACACTCTTTTGTGCCCGTTTTTCTCAAAAAAAGACAGAAACCTTTCTCTCAATTCTCTTGAATTCATCTTTATATATTATAGACGAAAAACTATAAAATAAAAATACCGAGAGGCCTTCTCGATATTTAATAAATACCAGAATTTGAAACCTAGGTATACCTATCAGCCACCACTGAAGCTGCAAAGGAAAATGGCTTTATTTGGGGTTCAAACCCGTTCCCCTTGATCAAGCCCGTCACTTCTTTTATCATATCGCAGGTAGCTCCTTTTTCACCGACATCGGCATGGATATAGCGGAATTGGTATTTCGGCAAAAGAGACAAGCCCTTTACCGTGTTGTCTAACTTTTCCCTAAGATATAAGGCAAACTCGCAGGACAATAATACCTCTTCCAATATCCTCTGCTTGAAGTTATAGAATTTGCGATTTTGATAATATATTTTCTTAAGAAAAAATCTGCCTCCCTCCCCCACTCTTAAAACGACCACTGCCACCGGGAAATGAGGCTCCTCTGACGAAGAAGAATCGCAGCCAACTATAACATCGTAAAACATTTCGGGTTTCTCCAAGATATAACCGATCATCTCTCCGATAACTTCATTAAATTTTAAATCCCCTCTGGTGGGATTAAAAAAATTTCCTTCTAAAAATTTCTCCATAGATAATTCAATTTATCAGAAGACAGGATAAAAATCAACTCTTTTCCAAAGACTCTACGATTTTAATAAATTCTTTGGGATTTAAAGAGGCTCCGCCGATCAAAAGCCCCTGGAAACCAGCCTTTTTTATAAAACCCGCGGCATTTTCGGAATTGACGCTGCCGCCATATAAGATAGGGGTTTCTTCTTCTAAAACGCTTTTGATTAAATTTCTCATTTTCTCGGCTCCCTCCAAATCATAGGGATTTCCCGTGCCGATGGCCGAAACAGGCTCAAAAGCTACGACTATTTTTTTGAATTCTTCTCTCTTCACTTCGGCCAGGGCTTTCTTAAGCTGGGCCATATTATCAATACAAAGAATCGGCTTTAAACCTTCCTTCAAAGCAGATATAACCTTTTTATTTATCATCTCGTCTGTTTCTAAAAGATACTTCCTCCTTTCTGAATGCCCGATAATCACATACTCTATCCCAAAACCCTTAAGCATTTTAAGCGAAATCTCGCCGGTATATGCTCCTCCGCCAGTTGGCGGATTTTCCCAGAACGAATTCTGAGCCCCGACTTTAATATCTTCTAAAAATTGAGGGTTAAAAATTGAAAAGTAGATATAGGGAGGACAGACCACAACTTCCGTATTTTTGATTTCCTTTATTCCTCCTGCCACAGAATTAAAAAGCTGCTCGGCTCCAGCCAAAGTATCGGGATTCATTTTCCAGTTGGCGACGATTAAAGGCTTCATTGTTTTCTCAGATATTCCGCCGCCTTTTCAGGCTCAATAGTGGATATTTCCATTCTTGTCCCTATCTCAAATCCTGCCCAGATTCCGGTCTTAGGCAAAATAGTCCAGTGCCAATGATAGTGGGAATAATCTTTGCCGTCGCAGGGAGCCGCATGCAGATAAAAGTTGTAGGGAGGGTCGCCAAGGGCCTTATAAAGCTTTTTTAAAACGACCTGGAAAGTTTCAGCCAGGCTCCACTTCTCCTGCTCGGTAATCCTTTCAAAATTGCTCAAGTGGTGTTTCGGGGAAATGATGACTTCAAAAGCCGCCTTTGAAGCAAAAGGACATACGGCTGAAAAATCCTTATTCTCAAAAACAATTCTCTTTTTGAATTTATTTTCCCAATTGTTCATTTCACAATAAATACATTTTCTGCCTTTCTTAAAATATTTCTCTGAGTTTAAAAGGGACTTCTGCAGGTCAACATCAACCAAAGGAGTGGTTATTATCTGAGAGTGAGGATGGGGCTGGGAAGCTCCGGCCTCCACTCCGTGATTATGAAAAATTGAAATATAATTTACCAGTCTTCTATCCATCAAATCCAGATACCTGTCCTGATAGCTGTCTATCACCTCTTTGACTTTATTGACCGGGAGAAGGGCTAAAGATTTCTGATGGTCTCTGGTCAAAACCAGCTCACAAAACCCAACCGCATTCATCTTTTTATAAAGATTCCCCTCTATTTCCTCGTCTAAATGAGGATAAGGTAAAAAGGCAGGAAACTTATTCGGTATAACTATGGTAGTCCAATTGGAAGGAATTCTGTCCCCTCTTATTCTTTTACCCGAAGCATAAACGGCTATTGGCTTTCCAACCTTTCCCGGTCTGCAAAAAAGACACTCTTTCTTGCTTATCTTGCCCTTTATCCTCCTCTCTTTTTTAAAAATCTCCGGCCTCTTGGCGCGGCCCGTAGCAATTACAACCCAGTCTTTGGAAACTAAATCCAGTCTTAATTCCGAAGGAAAACTTAATTTTTTGACTTTTTTTACCATAATTTTAAATATTTTTAAAAGTATATTTTATATAAATTTGAATAAAATAAGAATCAAAACTACAGGGTCCCGCTATCGGGAATCATATATCCCTTTTAATAAATTTAACCTAATTTTTAATAAGTCCAAAGCCATATTAACCATCGAGCTGGGTTTGACCTTGCTTCCCAAATCGTTCTTCCAAACAATGGGAATCTCTTTTATCTTATATCCCATCCTCTTGCCTATAATCAAAACCTCAGGGTCAAAAGAAAAATGAGAAATGATTGACCTCGGAAAAATATCCTCAGCCGCTTTCTTGGTGAACGCTTTAAACCCGCACTGAGTATCCTCCAAGCCCCACAAGCCGATAACCAGCTTCCTGTACAGTCTGAATCCATCACCGAGAATAACCCGCCTCAGCCATGGCTGGGGCGGACTTAAAACAGCTCCTTTAATATCCCGTGACCCGATAACAATATCAAAGCCAGCTTTGAACTCAGGCCACATTTTCTCAACTTGGTCTATAGCTGTTGAGTTGTCCGCATCAGTGAATATCCTATAATCCCCTGAGGCCTCCAGCATACCTCTTTTTACGGCAGACCCCTTACCCCCTTTATTTGAGCCTTCAATCAATTTTAATCCTTTGATCTGAATCGATAATTTTTTGACAACCTCTACGGTTTTATCAGTGGAGCCGTTATCAACAACCAAAATCTCGTAATCGTAATTCTGTTTTTTCAAATAATTATCGATGTCAGCCAACGTCCCCGGCAGACGCTTTTCCTCATTGTAAGCCGGAATAATTATGGACAGATACATATTAGATTATTTTACAACAAACCGGACAAAAAAAATAGGGCATTTCAGTCAAAAGGCTGAAATCCCTGTTTGGATTGCCGGATTCATCGAAAAGTAAATAAGAATATAACAAGATACGGACACTAAAATAAAAATAATACAGAGAATTGCCGTGTTGCGAAGGTCAGATCCAAAGACCTTTACCAATGCGACAAACAGCACGAGGAATAGGGCAATGATTAAGGTTATCGTCAATTCAAAACTCATCAAACACTCCTTGCTAAATTTTTAATGATGCTTGGCTGTAATTATACAAAATATCAAGCCAAAGTCAATATCTGATAACCCTCCTTCATAACAGCAATAGTATGTTCAAAGTGGCAAGATAAAGAGCCGTCTTTTGTAACCCAGCCGTGCTCATCTTTTGATTTTTTCAAACGCCAACCGCCTACCGTCACCATAGGCTCTATGCATAAAACCATGCCTTCTTTTAATACGACGTTGGCATCCCCTAAGAATTTAACCTTGTCTACCGTCTCCTTATCAAAAGAAACAGAATTCAAAATCTCAGGCGCCTCATGAAGCTCTGTACCTATCCCGTGCCCGCAAAGCTCACGAACGACGCCAAATCCCCTGCTTTCCACGTATTTCTGGACAGCCCTGCTGATATCCCCAATTTTATTTCCGGGCTTTACTTTCTCAATGCCTATTTCCAATGACTTTTCGGTGACGTCGATCAATCTCTGGATTTCGGGCTTTACCCTGCCGACAGGAAAAGTTTTTGCCATATCGGCGTGAAATCCCTTATAAAACATACCTATATCCAAAGAAATAATATCTCCTTCTTTCAGCTTCCTGTCAGAAGGAACGGCATGGACTATCTCCTCGTTTATTGAAGAGCATAAACAGGAAGGATAAAGCTTTTCGGGAGCGCTGTCGTCTGCGACATTGTAGCCCTTGAAAGAACATTTGCCTCCAGACTTTAAAACAAGGCCTTCTGCGACTTTGTCCAATTCTTTGGTGAAAATTCCCGGCTCCACTCTCTTTCCCAGCTCTTCCATAATTCCCGCCAGGATTTTGCCTCCTTCTGTCATTATTTCGATTTCTTTTTTAGTTTTGATTGATATCATTTAAAAGCTTTTAAAATATCTGAAAAGACATCCGCAACCGATTGCTCACCATTAACTTCTTTTATTTTTAATCCTTGCTTTTTGAAATAAGTAAGTAACGGAAGCGTTCTTTCTTTGAACTCTTTTAACTTTCCCTTAATTACTTTTGGATTTTTATCTTCGCGAACTATTAATTTTGAGCCGTCAAATGGACATAGTTTCAAAGCAGATGTTTCTTTTGTGTACAAAATAGAGTGGCGCATTAATTGACAGATCCTTCTTTTGCTATTTCTCCAGATAGATACCTCTGGTATCTGTTTTATTAAAATTACTTTTATATTTGAAGCCCCATATTGCTCTTTCAACAAGGGGATTATTTCCTCTCCCTCGTGAACGGTCTTAGGAGAGCCGGATAATATTATTCCCTTGCCGTCTTCTGCGATCTCCTTAATTTTATTTTTTACCCAAAAAGAAATTAAAGGAGGGCTCATCCATTTACCTGACTGCCTTAGTTTTTTTTCGTCAACTAAAAAATATTTCTTATAACCAACCAAAACAAAATCTCCGCTTTTAATATTTGATAAATTTTTCTCAATGATTTCGCTTGTCTCTAGTTGGCAAAAATTAAACTTTTCGGCAAGAAGAGTGGCCTGAGTCCCCTTACCAGAGCCAGGAGGACCCATAACAATTATAACTTTTGGACTTTTAGAATTCTTCTTCATGATAAAAATGCTTAAAATGTCTCATATTCTCTCATTTGTAATTGAGATTTAATCTGACGAATGGTTTCTAAAACCACGGAAACCACGATAAGCAGAGAAGTTCCTCCCACTAAGAAACTGAATTGCTGTATATTGGTTATTCCCTGGATAATAGACGGTAAAACGGCAATCAGCCCCAAGAACAAAGCTCCTATCAACAAAACACGATTCAAAATAAAATACATGAAGTTAGCCGTACTTTCTCCGGGCCTTATCCCTGGAATAAAACCGCCCATTTTCTGAAGATTCTGAGAAATGGCTTTCGGATCAAAGGTAACAGCAGTATAAAAATAAGTGAACAAAACCACCAAAGCAAAATACAGAGCTCCGTGAATCCAGGTATTCTGCAAGAAATTACTGATATTATTAGCAATAACTCCAATCTGGCCCCCAGCTCCTCCCAAAAACCCGGCCACCATTGAAGGAATAAGCAAAATTGACATGGCAAATATGATCGGAATCACACCTGCCGGATTGATATTCAAAGGCAGATAGGTAGAAACTCCGCCATACATCTTCTGTCCTCTCACTCTTTTGGCGTAAGAAACCGGAATATTACGCCTGGCCTCGTTAACTAAAACCACCCCGGCAATAATCACGATAGACATGGCAAAAAATATTATGACGTTTGGAATCTGGGCGGCTCCGGATGTCTGAACCTGGACTGCCAACTGGCGTATATTATTCGGGAAATCGGCAATAATACCGGCAAAAATCAAAAGAGAAACTCCGTTGCCAATCCCTTTCTCAGAAATAATTTCTCCCAGCCACATTAAAAACAAACTGCCGGCCGTAATAGTCAGAATTGAAGTAACGAGGGTAGCCGGAGATAAACCGCTTATCACGCCCTGACGCTGGAAAAGAGCCAGCATGGCATATCCCTGAAGGGCTGCCAAAGGGACAGTGGCTATCCTGCAGTACTGATTGAATTTCTGCCTGCCTGCTTCCCCCTCTTCCTTGTATATCTTTTCCAACTGGGGAAAAATCATTGTCAACAGCTGGAATATAATGGTGGCCGTGATATAAGGGCCCAAGCCCAACATAACAAGAGAAAGATTGTCCAAGGCTCCTCCGGTAAACATATTCAGCAATCCGAACATCTGAAACTGATTGAAAAAATTCTTAATATTTTCAGCATTTATCCCGGGAATCGGGATATTGGCCATTATCCTGAAAACGACAAAAACCCCCAATACAAAGAGGATTTTGTTGCGCAAATCGCGAAGTTTGAATATTTGAGCTACCTTTTCGTACCACATTTTATTTCACAGCACCTCCCGCTTTTTCAACGGCCGACTTAGCTCCTTCCGAGAAAAGGCATCCTTCCAAATTCAGAGACTTTTCAACCTTTCCCCCCAGAATTTTGACTTTAGGGAGCTTCCCTCTTACTTTACGAATTAATTTCTTTTGAAACAAGACCTGGGGCGAAACCGTGTCTCCAGAGCTAAAATTTTTATCCAGAGTTTCCAGACTCAAAATCGCCAGCCTCAATTTCTGTTCTTTATCTATTGATTTAAACCTGTATCCCCTTAATTTGGGATATTTTTTAATAAGCTCGCGGATAGCCGGCTTAAACTTTCTTCCGGCTCTGGATTTCTGACCTTTTATTCCCCTGCCAGAATAACAGCCGCGCTTTCCTCCCCGGCCTATTCTCTTTTTTTTCCTTGATTTATGTTTTGGACGAATTTCGTGAAGCTGCATATATTATTTCTTTATTTCTTTTGCCTTCAATTTCTGCAAAGCTTTTATGGTAGCCAAAGCATTGTTCAGTTTATTGCCCGTTCTCCCCAAAACCTTTGAAGAAATATTCTTTATCCCTGACAAAGTACAAATAACCCTGACCGTACCTCCTGCCACCAACCCTCTGCCTTTTTTCTGGGGCTTCAATAAAATCCTGGATGCACCGAATTTAGCTTCGACCTGATGCAAAATGGTGTCATTGACAATAGCGACCAAAATCATATTCTTTTTTGATAAACGAGTTGCTTTTTCCACGGCCTGAGCCACATCCAGCCCGGTTGCCACTCCTACTCCGATCTTACCGTTATGATTGCCGCTGACGATTACAGCTCGAAAACCCATTCTCTTTCCTCCGGCCCTCACGTGAGTAACCCTGGCCAAATCCAAAAGCTTCGATTCAAACTCTTTATCTACCGGTTTTCGGCTTGAAAACCTGTTAAAAGACGAAATTCTTACGAAACCGTCGTTTTTCGGTTTCTCTTCTGTTGTTTTTTCAGTTTTTGATACCGGATCTTTTTTAATCATATAATTAAAATTAAACGCTACGATAGAAATCCGCCCTGCGGATTTCAAAACTTCAATCCTCCCTCCCTGGCTCCGTCAGCCAAAGCTTTTACCCTGCCGTGATATTTATAGCCCCCCCTATCAAAAACAACCTCTTCAATCTTCAACTCAGCGGCTTTTTTAGCAACCAACTTTCCGACTTCAAAAGCAGTGGCTATCTTACCGGACAACTTGATTTCTCCCTCTGCTGTTTCTTTGCTTACAGTCTTTGCCTTCATTCCTTTGTCGCTGACATTCGCCAAAGTCTTTCCCTTGTTGTCGTCAATAAGCTGACCGTAAATATGTTTGTTTGACCTGAAAACGCAAAAACGCGGAGTCTTCAAGCTGCCAGAAACCTTAGCCCTCACTCTTTTATGCCTTCTTGTTTTTTTCTCCTGTTTTTCCAACATAATTTTATATATAAATTAACCTGCTGTGGCTACGGCTTTCTTACCCACTTTCTTTCTGACGACCTCGCCGACATATCTTATCCCCTTTCCTTTGTAGGGTTCCGGCTTTTTTGTCTTCCTGATTATGGCCGCCATCTGGCCAACCAGTTCTTTATCAATACCCGAAATCGTGATGATATTTTTTTCCACCAAAAACTTTATGCTTTCTGGAGGCTTTATCTTTACCGTATGGCTGAAACCGACGAACAGCTCAATGCTTCCGTCTGCCAAAATAGCGGCTTTATACCCGATCCCCTCTATCTGAAGCTTCTTCTCAAATCCCTGGACCACTCCAGAAATCATATTGGATATCTCTGCCCTGGCAGTTCCCCAAAAAGCTCTTATTCTTCTGTCTGAAGTCTCTTTGGAAAGAGAAACGAAAATCTGATTTTCTTTAACTTCAACTTTAACCTCAAACGGAAAAGTTCTGGCCAATTCCCCTTTCGGGCCTTTTATTTTTACTTCCCTTCCTTCCATCTTCATCTCAACTCCTGCCGGTATTAAAATTGGTTTTTTACCTATCCTGGACATATATTTGTTAAAATCAATTTATAGCGAAGCGTTAAAAAAATAGTTTATAGCGAAGCGTTAAAAAAATAGTTTATAGCGAAGCGTTAAAATTGGTTTTTTACCTATTCGGCTCATAATTTTGAACGAAGTTATAGATTGACAAGGCTCCCGCGCTTATATGCCGAAGGCATTCAAGGTTCTGCCAAAGGCAGGTTCTTACATTGCATTAATCGCGCGAGATGCATAATATTTACCAGATTTCACAGATTAATTCTCCCCCGACTTTTTGTTTCCTGGCTTCTTTATTCACCATTAACCCTTTGGAGGTCGAAACTATGGATATGCCATAACCTCCTCTGACATTTTTAATATTCTTTGACTGGACGTAAATCCTCTGTCCTGGTTTGGAAATAACCTTCAAGCCGGAAATCGCCGGAGCTTTGCCGTCATATTTCAAAACGATATCAATAATCTTTTTGGCTTTCTTTCCCTTTTTCTCTGCTTTACCGACAAAATCATTCTTCTCCAGAATTTTGGCTATTTCAAGATTCATATTGGAAAAGGGAACCTCAACCGTTTCTTTTTGAACGGCTTGAGCGTTTCTTATTCTATTTAACATGTCTGCTATTGGATACATATTTTTACCAGCTTGATTTTTTAACTCCCGGGATCAATCCCTGATTGGCCATTTCACGGAAACAAATACGGCATAATCCGAACTCTCTCATATATGCACGCTTTCTTCCGCATCTGAAACAGCGCCTGACTATTCGGCTTGAATACTTTGGCTTTTTTCTCGATTTTACTTCTTGGCCTGTTGTAGACATTGTATTAAAAATTATTTCTTAACCGGAAAACCCATTAATCTTAAAAACTCTATCCCCTCTTCTTTGGTTTTCGAAGTCGTGGCCACCACCACCTCCAGACCGAAAATATTCTTTGCTCTTTCCGGAGACACTTCGGGGAAGATTATGTGCTCTTTTATCCCGATTGTCAGGTTGCCTGTATTATCAAAAGACTTCTGGTCGATCCCCTGAAAATCACGGGAACGAGGAAGGGTAATATGAATTAATCTCTCCAAAAAATCATACATTTTCTTGCCTCTCAAGGTGACTGCCGCCCCTATCTTTAAGCCTTCCCTAAGTTTGAAGCTGGCTATTGATTTTTTAGCCACTGTCAAAACCGGTTTCTGGCCGCAAACCAAAGCCATTTCCTCCAGGATATTGGCGATAAATTTCTTTCCTTCATCAGAGGTCTTCGTATTAATCAGCCGGCCGAATCCGCTGTTTATAACCACCTTATCAATCTTGGGAACGGCTAAAGCGTTTTTGTAACCGAACTTCTCCATCATAGCAGGAATAACTTCTTTTTGGTATTTTTCTTTTAATTTGGTAATCATAAATTTTTGATAAGAAATTTTAGAACTCCTGTTCACATTTTTTACAAACCCTGGCCTTTTTCCCTGCGGCTAATTTATAACCGACTCTTACCGCCTTTCCGCATTTCGGACAAATAAGCTTCGCATTAGAAACCTGAATAAGCCCGGGCAGCTCAACTATCTGGCCTTTTTCTCCGGATTTCTTGGGCTTTTGGTGCTTTTTCCTCAAGTTTATCCCTTCAACCAAAATTCTGCCTTCTTTCGGAAAAGACTTCAAAACTTTGCCTTTCTTATCCCTGTCTTTACCTGATATTATTAAAACTTGGTCTCCTTTTTTAATCTTCATAAATTGAATGAAATAAAATTTATATCCGAAGATATATTTCTTTAAACTAATTCTTCTGCCAAACCGGCTATCTTGTCAAATCCTTTTTCCTTTAATTCTTTGGCTATGGGGCCTGAAATCCTTCCACCTTTTGGATCCTTGGTCTTTGCATCCAAAACCACGCAGGCATTATCATCGAACCTGATATATGTGCCGTCCGGCCTTCTGTATTCCTTTCTCTGCCTCACTATTACCGCCCTGACTACATCATGCTTTTTCACCAATCTTCTGGGCTCGGCAACCTTTACGGCTCCCACGATAATATCTCCCAGCTGGGCGTATCTTTTCCTGTATCCGAACAAAACATGAAAACACTGGAGTATCTTGGCTCCGGAATTATCAGCGACTTTTAACATTGTTCTCGGTTGGATCATAATAGTGTAAAATTATTTTTCGGCCTCTTCCTTTGCTTCCTCTTTTGTAATATCAGGAGCTTCTTCCCGCCCCGAAGCCGCGGCCGATATCTTCTTGATAACTTTCCATTTCTTGTCTTTTGAAATAGGATTGCATTCCTCAATCAAAACCACGTCCCCTATCTGATAATCTTTTTCATTTGCCTCAGCCTTGTAGTTCGTGTTTATCTTGTATCTCTTCCTGTACTTTGGATGCTCCTTTATGCGTTCAGCCCTGACCACAACGGTCTTTTGCATCTTGTTTGAAACTATTTTTCCCGTTATTTGTCTTTTTGGCATAAAATTACTGCTTTAATAAAGTTAAAATCCTGGCAATATCTTTTTTAATATGGCGGATCTCGCTGACGTTCTTCACCTTTCCTCCGGATAAATCAAATCTGAGCTGTCTCAGCTTCTCCCTCAAATCCTGCAAAAGCTTCTGCAGTTCCTCTTTTGATCTTGAACGTAATTCAGACGTTTCCATATATCATTTCTTAATAAATTTTGTTTTAATCGGCAACTTATCAGAAGCCATCTTAAAAGCTTCTCTGGCCATTTCTTCTTTGATACCCTCTAATTCAAAAATTATTCTTCCGGGTTTTATGGGAAAAGCATAATGATCAACAGCTCCCTTTCCCGCTCCCATAGGGACTTCCGTACCCTTCTTGGTAATGGGTTTATCGGGAAAAATCCTGATCCATAGCTTGCCTCCCTTTCTCAAATATCTCAAAATAGTTCTTCTGGCGGCCTCAAGTTGACGAGCTGAAATCCAAATGGTTTCCAAAGATTTTAAGCCAAAAGAGCCGAAAGCCAGCTCGGTTCCCCTAGTTTCCACGCCTCTTGAGCGGCCCTTTCGCCACTTCCTGTGTTTTACTCTTTTTGGCATTAATATAGCCATGCGAATTTATTGAGCACCCCGCCCTCTAAGCTAAATGAATTATTACATATGCACAGAGGGCGGGGTTCTCGTTATCACTCAAATTTTTCTCCTTTATATATCCAAACCTTTATGCCTATTGCCCCATAAGTGCAACGGGCGGTTCCCTGGGCGTAATCGATATCTGCCCTGATTGTCTGGCGAGGAAGCCTGCCTTTTTTCATCCATTCGGTCCTGGCGATTTCCGAGCCGTTCAATCTGCCCGCCACCTCCAATCTGCAACCTTCCACTCCTTTCACGCTCATTATCTTTTCTAAAGACTGCTTTAAAACCTTCCTGAAAGGCATTCTTTTTTCAATCTGCTGAGCAATGTTCTGGGCCACCAAAGAAGCTGATCCCAAAGGATTCTTAATTTCCCTGATCTCCAACTTCACTTCTCTTTTTCCTGTCGAAGATTTCTTATCTTTAATGGGCAAAAGAACCTTATCTAATTGTTTTTTCAATAATTCAACGCCCTCTCCTCCCCGACCGATTATCAAACCGGGTCTGGCGGTAGTTATAATAATATTTATTCTGTCCGCTATTCTTTCTATTTCAATTTTTTCCACGCTGAATTTACCTATGGTCTTTTGCAAAAACGCCCTGATTCTAAAATCCTCCTCCAAGTATTTGTGAGGTTTCTTTCCGTAATATCCGCGGGAATCCCAGCTGGCCATGTCCTTTATTCTGAATGATTTTGGGTGAACCTTGTGCGTCATGTTTTATCAAAATTAAAAAGTTTCTCTTCTAAAAATTCTTTTGGAAAGCCCTTTTCCGGACAAAAAGGGTTTCGCTCTCTCTTTTTCCGGCTTGTATTTTACCTGAGGCTTTTTCCCGACGACTGCCTCTTCCTTATGTTTTTTGACTTCTTCCGTCGATTCTTCTGATTTCTTTGTTTTTTTGGCCTTGGTTTTCTTGGCCGATATTTCGTTCAAAACAAGAATTATGTGGGAAGTTTTTTTCTGGATTTCATTGGCCCTTCCTCTTGAACGGGGCATCCATCTTTTCAGCTTCGGGCCTTCGTTTACCATAATTTTCGAAATGAAAAGGTTGCCTTCTTCCAGCTGAAAATTATTCTTGGCATTGGCTACCGCCTGTTTTAAAAGCTTTTGCACGTCTTTTGCCGCCTTTTTTATAGTGAAATTCAAAATTCTCTGAGCTTCCTCAACGCTTTTCCCTCTGACCAAATCAGCAACCAATCTTACCTTTCTCGGGGATATTCTCAAATAACTAAGTTTTGCTTTAATTTCCATAAATATATTATTCCTCTTTTTTGACTTTCTCAGCCTCTTTCTGAGCTACTCCGGATTCCAATTCTCTCTGCATTCTTCCGCCATGGCGGTGGAATTTCGTACTCGGAGAAAACTCTCCCAATCTGTGTCCCACCATTTCCTCAACCACCTTAATTGTGATAAACTCTCTGCCGTTGTGGACTCCAAAAGTGAAACCAACCATTTCCGGAGAAATTGTGCAGGCTCTGGACCAGGTTTTGATTACATCCCCTGGTTTTGCCTTCTTTACCTTTTCTAATAACCTTTCGTCTACATATGGACCTTTTTTAAGACTTCTTGACATAAAATTAAAATAAATTTATCTCGATCTTCTTGATACGATAAATCTGTCTGTCCATTTCTTCCTTCTGGTCTTTACCCCTCTGGCCGGCTTTCCCCAAGGAGTTTTGGGATGTTTTAATCCTATCCCTGTTCTGCCTTCTCCTCCGCCGTGAGGATGATCGCAAGGATTCATCGCGCTTCCTCTTACAGTCGGCCTCCAACCCTTTAATCTCTTGGTGCCTGCCTTTCCTATAATCTCAAATTTCTTTCCGGCATGGGAAACCTGGCCTATTGAAGCAAAACATTCCGAAGAAACCTTTCTTACCTCTTTGGAAGGCATCTGTAAAAGGCAGGTTCCTTCTTCGTTGGCTAAAACATTAGCCGAAGAGCCCGCACTTCTGGCCATTCTTCCTCCTTTTCCTGCTTCCAATTCAATATTATATACCTGAGTTCCTACCGGAATATTCCTTAATTTCATCCTGTTTCCAAGTTTTACCGCTGCGCTTTCTGAACAAATTATTTCTCCGCCTACTTTCAAGCTTTCGGGCAGTAAAATATATCTTTTATCTCCGCCTTGGTATTCAACTAAAGCTAAAAATCCCGTTCTATTAGGATCGTACTCAATGGCGACAACCTTGCCCGGGAGATCTAACTTTTCCTGCCCAAAGTCAACAATTCTGTAAAGCCTTTTCACCCCACCGCCGCGGTGGCGAATGGTAATCCTGCCGCTGTTTGACCTGCCGGCGTTTCTCTTCAAAGAAACAGTGAGCTTCTTTTCCGGATCTTTTTTTGTAAATTTGAATCTTGTCATAATTTTGAACGTAGTGAAAAAGCAAAGCGACAGGGCTCCCGCGCATACATTACATTAATTTCGCGGGATGCATATTATCTCGGTAATACCTCTATTTTTTGTCCACTGACGACCCTCACAATCGCTTTCTTGTATCCTTTTCTTTCCCCCACAGTCTTGCCCAATCTCCTGCTTTTTTGGGGAACATTAATGATTTTAACATTTATAACTTTAACTCCATACAAATCCTCTACCGCTCTTTTTATCTCAATCTTGTTGGCTCCGCCAAAAACTCTGAAAATATATTGATTGCTCTCCAACAAATCTGTCGCTTTTTCAGAAACGTGAGGAGTTTTTAAAATCTTGTAAGCTGTGTCAATTTTCTTTTCCTTCCTTACCTTGGGAACTTCAGCCTTCTTATCGGCTTTGGGCTCCTGCAAAACAGCGGGCTTTGCCTCTTTTTTCTCTGCAACTTTCTTTGCTTTCTCTGGCTGTTTTTTCTCCTCTTTTTGTTTTTTAAAAATATTGAAAGCCATAATCAAAAATTATTTCTTTTTCTTTTTAGCCTTTACCGATTTCTTTACGGTTTTCTTTTTCGATTTTTCCTGAACGTCCTCTTCTTGGACATCTTCTTTAACCTTCTTTTCAATAAAAGTCTTTTGTATAACTTTGATTGATCCCTTGGGAAGAACCAAATATTTGGAAGAAAGCAGATCAAATACGTTCAAATCTGTAGCTTGAATAGTTTTTACGGAAGAAATATTCCTGGCAGCTAATATCAAATCCTTGTCCATTTCGGACAAAGCTATCAAACAGTTTTCACCTTTCAAAGGAAGTTTTTTTAAAATCTCAACGACTAACTTTGTTTTCAACTTTTCTATCTTTAATGCGTCCACGACTACCAATAAATTATTCCTGAATTTTTCTGAAAGAGCCATAAATAAAGCTCTCCTCTTCATCCGGCTTGGAATTTTTTTCTTGAAAATCGTTTCTTTTGTCGGACCGAAAGTGGTTCCGCCTCCTTTCCAAAGAGGAGAACGTATTGAACCGTGCCTGGCTCTGCCGGTTCCTTTCTGAGCCCAGGGTTTTTTTCCTCCGCCGGAAACCTCGCCTCTTCCTTTGGTGTGAGCTATGACCTGTCTTCTGTTTGCCATTTGAGAGACCAAAACC
>Ga0265595_1000770_pt1 | contig 27009 bp, 30 predicted proteins | sample saktaG_15_FD_190148 | JGI IMG/M metagenome (GOLD analysis project Ga0265595, IMG submission 190148) | Saline water microbial communities from Sakinaw Lake, British Columbia, Canada - sak_2013_06_06_50m | ecosystem: Environmental > Aquatic > Non-marine Saline and Alkaline > Saline ...
GTCATAATTTTTAAAGCTAATGGGTCAAGAATTTGTTTCTGAATAACTCTTTTTAAGGGTCGAGCTCCATAAATAGGATCAAATCCCAAGGATACTAATAAAGTTTTAGCTTTTTCTGAAACACACAATTTAATATTTTTAGTTTTTAATCTCTCTATGATTAATTTAAGTTGAAGGTTAACGATTTGTCTGATTGCTTTTTTATCCAAAACTTGAAAAATAATAATTTCGTCAATACGATTCAAAAACTCAGGTTTAAATTTTTCTCGTAGAGATTCTTGAATTTTAGATTTAATGATAGACTCCGAGTTATTTTTTTCTTTTTGAGAGACAAACCCAAAATTCATTTTTTTGGCGTGGTCTCGAATTAAATCGCTCCCTAAATTAGAGGTCATAATAATAACCGTATTCTTAAAATTGATTTTTCTTCCCTTAGAATCAGTTAATCTGCCTTCGTCTAAAATTTGCAACAGAATGTTAAAAATTTGCGGATGAGCTTTTTCTATTTCATCTAAAAGTATTACGCTATAAGGCCTCCGTCTTACCATTTCAGTTAATTGGCCTCCTTCTTCATATCCAACATATCCGGGAGGAGAACCAATGATTTTAGAAACAGTATGTCTTTCCATATATTCGGACATATCTAATTTAATAAGAGCGTTCTCTGTATTAAATAAAAATTCTGCTAAACGTTTAGCTAATTCTGTTTTTCCTACGCCACTGGGGCCTAAGAAAATAAAAGAACCGATAGGTTTGTTTTCTTCAGAAATTCCAGCTCGCGACCGGCGAATAGCGTTAGTAACGGCTAAAACTGCTTCTTCTTGGTTAATGAATTTTTTATGGATTTCTTTCTCCATTTTTGCTAATTTTTTCGTTTCTTTTTCTAGCATTTTAGCTACAGGAATGCCAGTCCAAAGAGAAACTACTTTAGCTATTTCTTCCGCTCCGATTTCTTCCTTGAGGATACGAGACTCTTTTTGAATTTTTGCTAGTTTTTTTTCATAATTATTAATTTGTTTATTTAAGGAGGGTATTTCTCCATATTTTATTTCAGCCACTTTTTGAAGATTAGCTTCCCGTTCGGCAATTTCTGCTTGTTGTTTTAATTTATCAATTCCTTCTCGAGCTTTATGAATATTCCCAATCAGGTCTCTTTCTGTTTTCCAACGTATTTCAAATTCTTTATTTTTTTCCCTAAGATTCGCAGCTTGTTTCTTTAATATTACTAATTTATTTTTGCTCTCTTTGTCTTTTTTGAGAATAGTTATTTCAATTTCTAGTTGACGCAGTTTTCTTTTTATTTTATCTAATTCTTCTGGTTGACTTTCTATCTCTAAGCGTAAAGCTGAAGCGGCTTCGTCCATAAGGTCAATTGCTTTATCTGGCAAAAATCGATCAGTGATATAACGATGGGAAAGTTGAGCAGCAGCAATTAAAGCGTTATCAATAATTCTGACACCATGATGAACTTCATATTTTTCTTTTATTCCCCTTAAAATTGCAATAGTATCTTCTGGAGATGGTTCATTAACATAAACTGGCTGAAAACGTCTCTCTAAGGCTGCATCTCTTTCAATATATTTTTGATATTCTTTGAGGGTGGTAGCGCCGATGCAATGTAATTCTCCTCGAGATAGAGTAGGCTTAAGCATATTTGAGGCGTCAATTGATCCTTCGGCTCCGCCTGTTCCTACCAAAGTATGCAACTCGTCAATAAAAAGTATATAATGAGCACCTTTTTTTATTTCCTTTAAAACCGCCTTAAGACGATTTTCAAATTCCCCTCTAAATTTGGCTCCCGCGATTAAACCCCCTAAATCTAAAGAAATTAATTCTTTGCTCCTTAAAGATTCGGGAATATCATTAGAAACAATTCTTTGGGCCAATCCTTCGGCGATAGCAGTTTTGCCCACACCTGCTTCTCCAATCAAAACTGGATTATTCTTAGTACGACGACTTAAAACCTGAATAACTCTTCTAATTTCATCGTCTCTTCCGATAATAGGATCTAACTTTTCTTCTCGGGCCATTTTGGTCAAATTAACTGTATATTTCTCTAATACTCCATATTTATTTTCTTCTTCTGGGTTAGTTATTTTTTCTTTACCGCGAACATCTGTTAATGCTTTTAAAACTTCTTTGTATTCTACCTTTAACTCTAAAAAAGTATCTTTAATTGAGGAGGGAATAGATAAAATAGCTAAAAATAAATGCTCAGTACTCACATATTCATCATTAAGATTACGAGCTTCTCTGTTGGCTTTAATTATTGTTTTTTGAAATAATTGAGTTACATAAAGGTCAGCCAAGCCTCCCTCTATATCTTCGGGCTTAATTTTAGGCAAAGATTTAATGATTTTGACAATTTTTTCTTTTAACTTTTCAACATTAGTATCTATTTTTTTTAAAACCGCCAAAATAACACCATCTTCTTGTTTAATTAAAGCCAAAGCTAAATGAACAGCATCTACCTGCTGTTGACTATATTCCATAGCAACGCTATGAGCTGATTGAATTGCTTCTTGGGCTTTATTAGTAAATCTGTTCATTGTTTATAAATTACCACCGTAAACATATTTTAAACCCTCTTGTTGATAAATATCAATAGCTTGTTCTATTAGCTTGGTTGGGGTAGGTGGAATATTAAGCATTTTGTAGCATGGGTAAAATTTAGAAATATGGCAAGGAACATCTGTCCCTAATTCTTTTTTTATAAATTGAGCTATTTTTTTGAATTGACTTTTTGTATCAGTATAACCAGGGATAACCAAAGTCGTAATTTCTAACCAAATTTTTGTTTTTTTTATTAGTTTTAAGGTGTCAAGTATTGGTTGTAATCTCGCTTTACAAATTTTACGATACAAATTATCATCAAAAAATTTTAAATCAATGTTAATTGCGTCTAAATAGGGTTTAATTATTTTTAGTGTTTTTTTAGTAAAATAACCATTACTAACCCAGACGTTTTTTAGCCCTGCTTTTTTGGCTAATTTCATTGTTTCTATGGCATAACCCAAAAAAATAGTTGGTTCATTATAGGTGTAAGCAATGCTGGAAACCTTAGACTCAAGAGCTAATCTAACAATTTTTTCTGGTTTTATTTCATCTCCTCTGACTTCATCGTTCTTGTTTGATACTTGAGAAATTTCCCAATTTTGACAATTAAGACAGGAAAAGTTACAGCCCACAGTTGCTATAGACAAAGAATAGGTACCGGGATGGAAATGAAAAAATGGTTTTTTTTCAATAGGGTCTATTTGACAAGCAATGATTTTATTGTCAGTTATGTTATATAATTTACCATTCTTATTTTCACGAGTACGACAAATTCCTCTTTGACCTTCAGAAATAATACAAGAATGGGCACAAACTTGGCATTGCACCATTTTATTTTTCAATTTTTTGTAAAGAATAGCTTCTCTCATATTATTGTTTATTTTAATAAAAAATGATAAATTTGTCAAAAGTATATTTTGTTTATATATAAAAAATGGTATAATGTAAGCATGATAATTTCTGTTATTATTACTACCTATCAAGAGCCAAAAACATTATCTCAGGCAATTAATTCTATTCTAAATCAAGTTCCAAAAAATAAGGAAATGGAAATAATTGTTGTGGGTCCAGACGAACAAACTAAAGCTGTGGTTCAAGAATTTTCCCCTAAACATCCCTTTATTAAATACATTCAAGATAGGGGAGAAGGTAAACCAGCAGCTCTTAATTTAGCTTTTCAAGAAGCCGGGGGAGATGTTATCATTTCTACTGACGGTGATGTGATTATTGGCCCTCAAGCTATAGAGAAACTTTTATCGCCATTTAAAGACCCAAAAGTGGGAGCAGTTAGTGGATGCCCAATAAGCACTAATTTAAAAAGCACGATGATGGGATATTGGGCTAGTTTTTTAACTAATGCTGCCCATCAGATGAGAATTAAAAAGAATATTTGGCCTTGCTCTGGATACTTATATGCTTTCCGAAATATTATAAAAAGAATTCCCCCTAACGCCTTTTCAGAAGATGGGCTTATTACAAAGATAATTCGTCAAAAAGAGTACCGAATAGAATATGCTCCTCAAGCTAAGGTATATGTTAAATATCCGAATAACTTTAAAGATTGGCTTAAGCAAAAAATTCGTTCTGCCGGTGGATATGTTCAAATGGCAGAAACAAAGGAAATGAGAAATATAGGGCAAGAGATAAAAGACGGGATGATTTTGTTTTTTACGTATCCAAAAAATGTTCAAGAATTCTTGTGGACAATATTACTTTATTTAACACGTATATATTTGTGGTTAACAATCTTTTGGAGGATTAGAATTAAAAAAGAAAAGTTTAGTGCTATTTGGAAAAGAATAGAAAGCACAAAATAGGTACTTGGGTACTTAGGTAATCGGGATTTAATTGGTTTAATTTATTATTATGATTCGAGTTCGCTTTGCACCATCACCAACTGGATTTTTACATATCGGGGGCTTACGCACCTGTTTTTACAATTGGTTGTATGCCAAACAAAATAAAGGCAAGTTTATTTTACGCATTGAAGACACAGACCGCCAAAGAATGGTCCCGCAAGCTATTGAAAATTTAACCCAAACACTAAAGATAATGGGGTTAGATTGGGATGAATTTTATGTTCAATCCGAACGATTAGAAATATATCAAAAATATGCTCAAGAATTGTTAGATAAGGATTATGCTTATTGCTGTTTTTGTTCTGCTTCTGAACTAAAAGAGATGAAAGAGAAACAAATATCTCAGAAAATGCCCCCGCAATATGATGGTCGTTGTCGAAATTTGAGTGAAGAAGAAGTAGCATCTAAAATTAAAGCAGGAGAATCTTATGTTGTTCGGCTTAAAATACCAAAAGAAAATAAAAGCGAATTTTTTGATGTAATTCGGGGCAAGATAGAAATAGATTTAAAGAACATTGATGACCAGATTTTATTAAAATCAGACAAATGGCCAACTTATCATTTGGCTAATGTAGTAGATGACCACTTAATGGATATAACTCATGTTATTCGAGGTGAGGAATGGTTGCCGTCCACAATTAAGCATATTTTAATTTATCAATTTTTGGGCTGGAAACCACCAAAATTTGTGCATTTACCCTTACTTTTGAATTCTGATAAATCTAAATTATCAAAAAGACAGGGAGATGTTGCGGTTGAAGATTATTTGAATCAAGGATATTTACCAGATGCCTTGTTAAATTTTATCGCTCTTCTGGGATGGAATCCCGGCAATGATAAAGAAATTTTTAGCAAAAAAGAATTAATAAGGGATTTTTCTTTTAAAAGAATAAATAAAACTGGAGCCGTGTTTAACGCAGAAAAATTAGATTGGCTTAATGGTAATTATATTCGTCAGATGCCCCTTGATGAATTAACTAAAAAATGTATACCATATTTAGAAAAATTTGATATAATGAAAGAATTAAAAGATCTTAAATGGTTAAAAAAAATTGTTTCTTTGGAACAGGAGAGAATGAAAAAAATAAGCGAAATAAAAGATTTGGGTAGTTATTTTTGGAAGAACAAATTAGAATATGACCCTCAAATTTTGATTTGGAAAGACACACCTTCAAAAAAAATCAAAAATAATTTAATCAAATTAGAAGAAATTTTAAATAAAATTCCAGAAACAGAATTTGATAGTGTAAATATTAATAAAGAAGTTCTGGTTTGGGCTGCAGAAAAGGGGAAGGGAGCTATTTTTTGGCCCTGGCGCGTTGCTTTATCCGGCTTAGAATCATCTCCACCTCCTAATGATATCGCGGAGATTTTAGGCAAAGAAAAAACTTTACAAAGAATTAAAGATGCTATTTGTAAGTTATAAAAAATAATAAAATGTTTTATAAAATTGAAAAAATAATTTTTGTTTTAATATTTTGTTTAGCAATGGGGGGGAGGGGAGTAGCCCCGATTTTAGCTATGGAGATAGAAATTAATAGTGAAGAAATTAAAAAAATTCAAGAAGAAATTCAAATTAAAGAAGAAAATATAAAAAATTTGGATAATCAAAAAGAAATTTACGAGGAAAAAATTGAGATTAAGAGAGCAGAAGCGAATAATCTCAAAGAAGAATTATCTTTATTAACCAATAGAATTAATAAAAGGGAATTAGAAATAGAAACTCAAGGGGAAAAAATTGAAAAAGCTGATTTATCTATTCAAAAAATTCAATTAGAAATTTTAAATAAGAAAAAAGAAATTGAAGAAGACAAAGATAATTTAAAAGAATTATTGATTACCATTAATGAGTATGATCAAAAAAATTATTTAGAGGTTATTTTTTTGAACGCTTCTTTGTCTGACGTTTTTAATCATTTACGATATTTAAATGTTGTTCAAGGAAAGGTGTCGCGCAACCTTCAGAGAATAGCTACTGTTAAAGATGGCTTAGAGGTTCAAGAAAATGACTTACGTCAAGAACGACAAAATTTAATTAATCTAAAGACAGAGTTAAATGGTCAAAAAATACAACTAACCTCAGAAAAAGAAATCAATCAATCTCTACTTAACGAAACCAGGGGGGCAGAATGGAAATTCCAAAGCTTGTTGGCCGAAATTATTACAGAGCAACAAAATACAGAAAATGAAATTAATAATTTAGAGAGACAAGCTCGAGAAAAGATTGCAATTGAAAAGGAAAAATGGGCTGAAAATATGGAAAAAGAGGGGATTATCATTTTTTCTTGGCCAGTACCTTTTGAAAAAATAACTTGTCCTTTTCATGACCCAGATTACCCTTTTAGGAATTGGATAGGTGAACATTCGGGAATTGATTTAAGGGCTTCTCAGGGCACATTAGTACGGGCTGCAGCTTCTGGATATATAGCGCGGGCTAAAAGCGGGGGAGTAGGAGAATATAATTATATAATGATGATTCATAACAATAGCTTTTCTACTGTTTATGGCCATATGAGTAAAGTTTTGGTTGAGGAGAATCAATATGTTAAAAGAGGAGAGGTTATAGGCTGGAGTGGAGGAATGCCAGGCACACCTGGGGCGGGTCGTTTTTGCACTGGACCACATTTACATTTTGAGGTAAGATTAAATGGTATACCAGTTAACCCAGAAGACTATTTACTTTAAATATTATTATATATAAATTAATGTAATTTAATTGTATGAAAACTTTTAAAATATACTCCAAAACAAGAGGGGGTACAAAACAACAAACAATTTGGCTTGGAGCGCTTTTGATTGTTATCGCCATTTCTATCGCTGTTATTGGCAGTATTAATTATAGTCATCTCCCCCAAAGAAGCATTGAAGACGCTGATAATTCTTTGGAAACGTTGGTCTTGCAACAGCTATATATAGCAGGAGGAGTGGGAATATTGGGTATTATTTTTTTGGTGGGAGGCTCTTTTGCTTCTTTTGAGAACAAAAGCACCAAAAAAGAAATCCAATAAAATAAAACAACTATTAATAAAATTATGTTAAATCAAAGTTCTAATCAAAATACATCAAAGCTTTCGTATTTTAAGAGGCAATTAAAAAATAATGCTCGTGGCAACAATTGGTTGCGGAGAGACATTAATCCAGCACTATCTTTTATGATTTTAGGTATTATTTTGCTGTCCGTTTTTTTAATGGGTGCTTATTTTATGAAAGAGTATATAAAAGCATGGTCCATTGCCTTTGAGGATGCAAATTTTATTAAGAACATAGAAATATTACGAAGATAATATAGAAAACGACGAGTTGTTGCTTCCTTAATGGTAATAAGCCTTAGGATGGGGGAATTTAATATCAAGCGACGCACAAGGTAGCTTTTACGACCCATCCACAACTCTAAATTATTAAAACATAAAAAACGTTATTTATAACGTTTTTTTGTTGTCTCTTCTTTTATTATATTTTGTGTCTTGTTTTATTTAAGTTTATAAAACATTTTAGCTCCGAATCGTAAATCAATATATTCTAAATCACTTCGGTCTTCTATTTCCTCTTCCAAAATTTGCAATAAGCTCATTAATTGTTCTCCTAAATCTACCTCTGAGTTAATGAATATCTGCCATCCTTCTTTGGTAACGATTTGGACGTCAAAAATATTACCTATATTATTAAGATTGACTTTCTGGATGTAAATGTTGTTTTGAAATAAAATGTCATTCTGAACGAAAACTAAAAGTTTTTCTAAAAAATTAGTATAAAGCTTGTTTTTGGTGTCTATTTTGCTCTGGTCATAAAAAATTGGACTTAAGTTGTTCTCTAATTCAGCTGGTATAATAGAAGCAGAGGCCTTGATTACCCCCCCTCGCTCGTTTAAGTAATAAGACTGATTATCACCCAAAATTTTCAAGATAGCTAAGGGTTGTGCTTCTTGGAGGTCAATTTCTATGGAATTAGGCCATTTTTTCCTAATATTTAAAAATTTTAAACGAGAATCATCGCTAATTTCTCTTTGCCAGGCCGCGCATTTGAGAAAAATTAGATTATTATGACTTTGGTCAATGAAATTTTGCAAAGAGGCCTTTATTTCTTCCTCTGTTATTAACCCATAACTAACTATTTTATTAATTTTAGTGTTTTTTATTCTAAAAACAGAAGAAAAAAATACAATATAGGACAAAAATGCCAAAAATAAAACCAAAAAAAATATTAATATTATACGTTTAATGATAAGTAAACGCCTTTTTCTTAAATATTTTCTACTGGTTTTAATTCTGGCCGAGGTTAATATGGGTTGGCGAACGCCACCATAGTTTTTTTTGTTTAAATTTAAAGATTTTACGTATTTGCGTAACATAAAAAATTTACTAATACAAACAAAATAAGGTCATAAAAAATTTTATGATCGAAAAAACTGAAGTTATATAAATCTATTATGCCTTAGGCAAAAATCGAAACATTTTAGTGCCACATACTGGACAAACGCCAGTCATAGCACGACGCTTAGTATCCCCTTTTCCTTTCATGACTATTTCTTTAGCGTCTTTAATTTCTCTTTTAGCTTTGCATTTTACACAATAAGCTTCCATAATAAATTGATTTAAATTAATTAAATTATCTTATATATTATATCATATTATATTACAAAGGCAACGGTTATGTCCACATATTTCTTTTATTGGTTGTATTCGGACAGAATTTTCATTAAATTATCTCTCTCAAATTTGAAATTACCCATATTTTCTTTGGAGATTGGATTAACAGGGTCAAAATTTTGAATTAAGGGATTAATTAGCTGATTGTATTTACTCATAGCATAATCTAAGTGGCAACCAGTTGACGTGCCACTGGTGCCCACAAAACCTATAATTTGGCCCTGAGAGACTCGTGTGCCGTATTGAATCCCACGGCTATAAGCTGATAAATGACTATAACGAGTTTTATATATGCCATTATGGCTAATTTCTATGGTTCGGCCGTAAACATTGTTTTTCCAGCCGACAAAAGTAATCATCCCCTCTCCAGCTGCGGAAACTGGCGTTCCGCAAGGAGCAGCAAAATCAATAGCCTTATGGGTTGTATAAACATTCCAAATAGGATGCCAGCGATGCAAACTATAATAAGAGGAGATATATTTATATTTTAAAGGAGATTTTAAGAATTGTTTGCGTAAATTGTTACCATCTAAGTCATAATAATCAATATTATCATCTTGGTCTTTGTAAAAAATACCCCAATAATCTTTATCTTGATTTTTGAAATAAGCCATTAGGATTTTCCCTGGTTTAATAAACTCTCCGTCTAAATAATATTCTTCATATAATACATTAAAGGAGTCCCCTTTTCTAATTTCTAAAGCAAAATTAATATCCCAAGCAAAAATATCTGCTAATTCAATGATAGTTTTGTCTTTAAGTCCTAATCTTTGGCCGGATTGAAAAAGAGAATCTTCAATTATTCCTTGGGCTGAATTTAAATGAATCTCATATTCAACTTTTGTTATTTCTGCTTTTAATTGGCCATTATCGTCTTTTTCTATTTTTAAAATATTTTGGTCATCAATTTGGTACTCCAATTTAGAAAATTGATTATCAAGAAGGTCAAAAAAGGTACGGATTGAATTTCCAGCTTTAATTTGCCCCAAGTCATAAACATTCTCGGCAACAGAAACAAAATTTTGCATATCTTCTGAAGTAAGACCCAAAATATTGTATAAATTAACAAAAGCTTCTTGAGGTTGAACACAGTGTTCTATCAGTTTAAATTCTGGTTCAGGGTTAAGGATAAGTTCAGTAAGGGAACTGTTTTTTTCTTTTCTAAATACAGAAATAAAAATAATTCCCAAAATAATTATTATAATGCCAATGGTTAGATAAATTTTAATCTTTTTTTTCTTCATAAATATGTTTTGCTTGTTGGCGAGTGAACTCCCCTACTCTTATTCTTTCTAAGTTAGTTAAATATCCTCCACAACCAAGTTTTTTGCCCATATCACGAGCTAATGCCCTAATATAGACACCAGGGCCTGTTATGACCCTTAAATACAGATTAGGCCATTGATACTTTAATATGTCTATTTTTTTTATTTCTACTTTCCTTGGGCTTAAAGAGAAAATTTTTCCTTTTCGGGCTAAACTATAAGCACGTTGCCCCTTGACTTTAATGGCGCTAAAAATGGGAGGAGTTTGAGAAATTATGCCCTGAAATTTAGGGACAATACCTTTAATTTCTTCTAATTTAGGTTTTTTTTCGCTTTCAATTATTTTTTTTATTCCCTCTTCGTCATCGGTAGAGCTTTCTTGTCCCAATCTAATAATAGCTAAATATTCCTTTTCTTTCTTTACATTTTCAGTCAAAGATTTGCATGCTTCTTTGCCTATGCCCACAACTAAGACCCCTTTGGCTAAGGGGTCTAAGGTGCCAGCATGACCAATCTTTTTCAGACCAGTAAGTAGCCGTAAACGTTTAATCACGTCAAAAGATGAAACACCCACTGGTTTATAAATAGCAAAAATTCCTTTTGTTATTTTTTCTTTCTCAATCATTAGTCATTAATTTTTAATTTTCTCTATGCTTTTGTTGTTTAACATTTTGCTTCCAACTCCCTCAAACGCTCTTAATATTTCCAAGGGGACAGCAAAAACAATTGTATTAGATTGGTCTGAACTAATGTCGTTAATAGATTGGAGTGTGCGTAAATGAAGAGCCCCCGGAGAACCTGCTAAGGTGTGAGCCGCACTAGCCATATTTTTGGCAGCCATAACCTCTCCTTCCGCTTTGATAATAATAGCTCTTTTCTCTCTTTCGGCTTCAGCTTGTTTTCCAATGACCCTTTTCATTTCTTCTGGTAAGGTTATATCTTTCAGTTCGACATTATCTACTTTAATTCCCCAAGGGTCTGTAGCTTTATCAATAACGCTTCTAATATTCTCAGAAACGCTTTCTCTTTCTGAGAGCAATTCGTCCAAACTAACCTGCCCCACTGCATTTCTCATGGTTGTCTGAGCTAATTGAGAAATAGCATAATAAAATCTTTCTACCTCTAAAATCGCTTTTTCGGCGTGAGATACCTTGTAATAGATAACAGCGTTAACGCTAACCGAGATATTGTCCTTTGTAATTGCTTCTTGATTTGGAACATCAACAGCCTTGACTCTTAAATCTACTTTTCTGTATGATTGGAAAATGGGTATAATTAATCTCCAACCAGGTTCCATTATGCCTGTATATTTTCCTAAGGTAAATTTTACGCCTTTCTCGTATTGATTAATTTGTTTAATAGAAATCAAAAGAATGAATATAATTATTCCTATAATTGACATATTTTAATATTTTAATATTTAATTTTTTCTTTTACTACGACCTTTGTTTTTATTAAATAACTTTTTAATTCTTTCTTGAGCTTGTTTTATAATCTGATTTTCATCTTTAACTCTACGATTACGCATTAAAATCTTGCCGTTGCATATAACATCAGACACACAATCCCCATTACAAGAATAAACTATATTAGATAAAAGATTGTGGTTTGGAATTAAACAAATATTTTTTAAATCAATTAAAATCAAATCAGCCAATTTGCCTATTTTAATCCTTCCAGTATTTATCCTCAAAGCTTTAGCAGCGTTTTGCGTAATCATTTTAAAAGTTTCTTCTGCCGACATAATTGCAGAATCCTTATTATATACTTTTTGTAATAACGAAGCAAATTTCATTTCCTCAAATAAATCCAAATTATTATTAGACGCAGAACTGTCTGTTCCTATACAAATATTAACATTGGCTTTGCTTAATTTTGAATAAGGGAAAATACCTGAACTCAATTTCATATTAGAACAAGGATTATACACCACACTGCATTTTCTAATTTTTAGGATATTTATTTCTTTGTCAGACAACCAAATAGAGTGGGCTAAAATGCAATTTTTGCTTAAAAAACCAATTTTATCTAAATACTCAACTGGTCGCATTCCATATTTTTTAATGCAATCATTAACTTCTTTTTCTGTTTCTGACAAATGAATATGAATTAACAGATTATTCTTATTGGCAAAATTTTTTGCCCAAATAAGATTTTCTTTACAAACAGTATAAATCGCGTGCGGAGCTATTGAAAAAGATATATTTTTAAATTTTCGTTTTTTAAAAACTTCCCAATTTTTTTCTACAATTTTTTTATTTCCTTCTCCTATGATGTCCGCAAGCGTTAATCCAATTACTGCCCTTATGCCCATCTCTGTTATTGCCTTTATGTCCATTTCAGGCGTCCAATACATATCATTAAAACAAGTGGTGCCCGTTTTAATCATTTTCAAGCATGATAATTTCATGGCCCAATACATATCTTCCGAATCCATTTTTTTTTCAATTGGCCAAATCTTTTTTTCTAACCACTCCCTTAGAGGAAAATCATCAGCATATCCTTGCAAAAAAGACATACCTGAATGCGTATGTCCATTGATTAAGCCTGGCAGAATCGCTTTTTCGCCATAACAATCAATCTCATTCTTTGCCTTTTTATTGATTCTGCCAGCTATCTTAACAATATATCCATTTTCAATATAGACATCTTTTTTTGACTTATTCAGAAAGATGGCATTTTTAATTAAAAGAGTATTATTTTCCATGACATGAATGATTTTATTATAATTGTATAATTGATTGATAAACCATGTCTTCTTCCATTTTTTCTTCATTCTCAGGGTTTTTTAATATTTCCTTTATTAACTCTTCTTTTTCTTCTCTTACTTGCAAAAAAATATCGTATAATTCTTTATATTTTTCTGAAATTTCCATTTGGCCAGCTTCTTCAGCGCAATCCTGGTAATACTTCGCTTGTTGTAAAATTTCGTTAAGAACCATAATATGTAGAGGGTGATAATATAATTTTTTGTTTTTATCTTTCATCCAAAGTCTAGTAATATCTTCTAAATTCTTTTTGTCTATGCCTAGTATAAATTTCGGGAGCTCTTTTTTTTCTATTTCAGTATCCGAAACGTCAAATTTAAGATACTCAACAACAGCTAATTTTCCTCTTTTTATCCCTTCTTTAATATTTTCTACCTTCTCGCGCGCATTTACACTAAAAGTAGCGTCAACAGCAATAGCTATATGTCGAACATTTTTCCCATCATCATATTTTATTTCTAAAATCTCATCAACGCCATTTTTAATATCATCAAGCTTACAAGCGCTAAAAGCTTTCACGTCATCGCCCAAATAACAATTTTGCTCTATCTGTATATGTAGAATGGCCTCTTCAATAGTAGCTAATTTTTTGTTTTCTTTTTCTTGAGGACTATCTTCTTGCTCAAATATTTTTTCCAATTTTTGCACATATTCTTCATCTTTTGGAACATCACGCGATTCAACAAAATCTTTCATATCGATTTCATCTATAACTAACTTTTCTTGAGCTTTTTTAAAAGCTCTTTCTGTAAAAGCGGGGTTTTTAAATGTATCTTTATTATCTAAATATTCTTCAATAGTATCAAATGGTATTTTATCCATAATGTTTTATTTAATCAATAAAATTCAGTATGTTTATTATACTGAATTCTGGAAAATAAAAAAGTGGTACTTGTCTGGTGTTAAAAAGGAAAACCTTTCATCCACCGAAAGAACCGAAATTCTAAAACAAGTACCATTAGCATGGTAGCACGTTTAGATTTTTAAGCAATATTTAAATGTGGATAACTTTTTGTTATAAAAATGAAGCGGAAGGTCCTTTTTCGGGACCTTCCATAGAAGAAATAATGAAACAATCAATCATAAATTGCGAAATGGCCATAATTATGGCCACCTATCTCTTTTGGTACCATTGAAGTCGCTCCATCTACAACAAGGGGCTTTTCTCCGTTAGTAGGGACAGTTAGTCCCTTAAAGAAACAACATCCTTCTGTTTCTAATGGTTTGACCTCTTCAAGAGAAATATTTATATAAGATTGATGTTCTTCGCCGTTATGCCCGTTTTGTGTAACGGGTATTACAATTTCCTGCTGTTTTTTGCATGCTTCTGAAAGCATCTCAAAAGACAGTCTGATTCCAATTTTAAGAATTTCCATTTTCTATTTCCTTTTTCCTTTTTATTTTTTTCTACAAAAACAAAAAAAGATTTAGAATGGGTATTTCATTATCTTCACTTTTGTGCCTCCTTTCCCTATATAAGGATAATTTAAATATAACAATTCTTTTATTTTATGTCAAGTTTTTATTGGTTTTATTGGGGACAGTCACCATATTTTAGTTTGCTTTATTTAAGCCCTTTCTGGGCCTGCTTGATGCAAAAATTAACAATTCTTTTATTTTATGTCAAGAAGCCTTAACTTTATCTCCTGCCACCCATCCAGTAGTCCAACAAACCTGCAAATTGTATCCTCCTGTAGGACCATCTAAATCTAAAATTTCTCCAGCTAAAGAAAGATTGGGAACTATTTTTGATTTCATCGTCAAAGGGTCAATTTCGTTCAATTTAACCCCGCCAGAGGTAATAATAGCTTTACGATAATCATCCAATCCTTTAATGCTCAAATCAAATTCTTTTAATAAGTGTAATATTTTTTTTCTCTCTGAACTTGTAATTAAATTAACTTTTTTGCTTAAATTAATACCAGAGAGCCTTAAAATAACAGGTATAAGCTTTTGGGGTAATAAATCATTAAGACTGTTCTTAAAAATTTTATTATTTGCTTTTTTGAAATCCCTTTGAATTCTTAGGTCTAATTTTGTAAAATCCAGAGCTGGTTTAAAATCAATTCTTAAAATCAAATCACCCTCTCTTCCCATCTCTATTCCAACCCTTTTACTTAAATCTAAAATAATAGGACCGCTTATTCCATGAGCAGTAAATATTGCCTCTCCAAAACGAGAATCAATTTTTTTGTTATTTCTATATAAACTAATATCAACATTCTTCAAGCTTAATCCCTCTAATTCTTTTATAAATTTCTCTTTTAGAATTAAAGGTGTTAATGCGGGTCGCAATTTAGTTATAGTATGCCCTAATTTTTCTAACCAACGATAGCCGTCGCCAATAGAGCCAGTTATAGGATGGGATTTTCCTCCAGTACAGATTATAAAATTTTCAGATAAAATTTCCTGACCGTCTTTCAAAATAACCTTTTTAATTTTTCCAGAAGAAAAGATTAATTTTTTAACTTCAGCTTTTGTTTTTATTTCCACTTTAGATTTTTTTAAATAGTAAAGAAGAGCTCTAATCACATCTTGAGAGCTATCGCTTTTTGGGAAAATTCTATTTCCCCTTTCAATTTTTAAAGGAACTTTCCTTTTTTCAAAAAAATTAATAGTGTCTTCTATGCTAAATTTAGATAAAGGCGAAAAAAGAAATTTGCCATTTGAGCCAAATTTATTTACAAATTCTCTTAAATTTGTTTCTTGATGGGCAATATTGCAACGTCCTTTGCCAGTAAGCAAAAGCTTTAGCCCTAATCTTCTATTTTTTTCTATTAGGACTACTTTCGCGTCTTTTTCTCCTGCTCTACCGGCCGCCATCATTCCTGCTGGTCCCCCGCCGATTACAGCTACATCATACTTCATATCTTTAAATTTCTTTAGCAATTTCCTTTTTTACACTCTCAAATTCATTTTCTAGGGCCTTAAGGCGTTTTTTGCTTTCTTTGATAAGAACACTCCCCTCTTTGACCTTTTCTAAACCCGCTTCTACATCTATTTCTTTTTGTTCATCAAACCATTTCACGATAGCTTCTAATTTTTTAAAAGATTCTTTTAATTTGTTATTTTCCATATTTTATTATTATCTGTTTTATTTAATGATTTTATTAATTTGAGCATTTAACTTGCCATCTTTTAACCTGACATCAATTTTGTCATCTTTTTTTAGTGATTTTATGCTCTTAACAATTTTATTCTGAAAACTAACTATACTATAACCTAATTCCAATTGGCGCAAAGGATTGATTGTTCTTAGTTTTTGTTCGGCATTATTTAAATAATTGCCAATATACTCAAAATATCCTTTTAAATCTTTGAAAATAATTGTTGAAAATTGGTCTAAATCTTTATTTTTTTGTTCTAATTTATAGCTAAGAGAAATAAAAGCGTCATTTATTCTGGATTTTATAAAATCAAACTTTTTGAAAATAAAATCAAACTTAGAAATCAAATCATTGGCAATAATTTCTAAACGATGTTTTTGAATAATTAATATATTTTGGTATTTATCTAAAATATCTCTTTCTAATTTCTGAATAGTGTTTATGGCCTGTTCCCAAGATTTGTTTAGAACAATGGCAACTGCAGTGGGTGTAGAAACCATTAAATCAGAACACAAAGAGGCCAAAGGTACATCTTTGTCATGTCCTATCCCGCATATCACCGGAACATTAAAATTAGCAATTTTACGAACTAAAGCTTCATTGTTAAAGGCCTGTAAACTCTCTAAGCTTCCGCCACCCCTAATAATGATTAAAACGTCAATTTTTTGATTGGCAAAATAATCAATTGCAAAAGTTAAATCTGAAACAGCGATTTGTCCTTCTACTCTGGAATCTTGAAATTTAATTTTATACCCATATTTGCCCAAATTATTCAGAAAATCATGAATAACCGCTCCGTTAGAAGATGTTATTAGTCCTATTCTTTGAACAAATTCTGGTAGGACTTTTTTCTTTTCAGCAGCGAATAATCCTTCTTCTTTTAATTTTTCTTTTAATTTTTCATAAGCTTTTTTCAATGCTCCTTCTCCAACTAATTCTATAGTAGATGCCCTAAAGCTTAAACGACCACTTGGTTTATAGATTTCGGAAACTCCATTAGTTATAATCTCGGAACCTTCTATCAAAGAAATTCCACACAACTCATAATCCTTTCTCCACATAAAACACCTTAAAATGCTTTCATCTTTTTGATCTTTTAGGGAAAAAAACAAATAACTACTCCTAATATCTAATTCCGTCACTTCTCCTTGAATTCGCCCTTTTATTTGACGAAGACTATCATTTAAAAGATTTAAATAACTGCTAACAGTATAAGGCTTTTCAATCTCTTCTTCTTTAATAATGGGCTCGTTTCCTTTAATCATATTGAGAATATCTTCTCCATATTTACAAAACTTTTTTTCTTTAATGCCCTTAATCTCAATAAGCTCTTCTTTGTTTTGAGGTTTTATTTGAGCGATGCTCTCAATGGTTTTGTTGGGAAAAACTCTAAAAAGTTCAACCCCCTCTTTTTGAGCGGTAGTTTTTCTCCATTCTTTTAATTGTGACAAAAGCTTTTGGTCCATATCCACTTTTATTTAAAGCGGTTCTTTAGTTTCTTTTTTTGGTTCTTAGAGAGTTTTTTTACTCCCTTTTCTTTGAGAACCTTAGCAATTTGACGAGATTTTTTTCTATGCATAATATTTTTTAACTTAACTCACTTTAACATTTGAGTAATATCCATAACTAATCCCACTACTAAAGCCAAGATAGACATCAAGCAAATAAATGCTGAATTCCATCTTGATTTTGAAGTTAAACTAGTTTTGACAATATATTTTAAAGCTTCTTTTTGTTCTTGGCTTTCGTATTGATTTTTTTCTACAGCATCAATTAGTTTATGATCTAAAGCCAATTCTGACCTCTTTTTTTGAATATCAAAACGATGCCAAAAATAGATAATAAAACCAATAGTTCCAATATACCAAGAAATTTTTACCCATAAAGGGCTATAAAAATTTAAAACAATAATTATGCGATAAGCCAAAGTAGCTATAATTCCTGACCAAAAGAAAAGCAAGCGTATTGGTCTAGAATTTGGTTTAATAATTTCCATAAGTTAATTATAAGAACCTGCTCACTACGTTCGCAGAACCTTGCTATTCGTTACTCTCATAGTAACAACCCCTCCTCACTTCGTTCGTCGAGAACGTTGCTGTTCGCTACGCTCACAGTAAGAACCTCTTCGCTTCGCTCATGAACCTTGAAATTAAATATTATTGTATAAAAATTAAGGTATTTTAATTATAAGCAAAGCTTGAAATTAAATATTCATTACATGAATATTTAATTATAGCAGATTATTAGAGATAAGGAAAGTTGACAATTTTAAGCTCCCTGCTATTATTCCCATATGATAAACTATATTATTTTAGGAATTGTTCAGGGAATTTTTGAGTGGTTGCCTATTTCTAGCGAAGGTATAACTTCTTTACTAAGCAACTTTTTTGTTAAAGAATTTCATCCGATTGACCTTGCTCTCTTTCTGCATCTGGGGACTTTATTAGCTGCCATAATTTATTTTAGAAAAGATTGGATAAAAATTTTAAGTTTTAAAAATAAAGAATTACTCAATTTTTTAATAATTTCTACTATTGTATCTCTAATAATCAGCTATCCTCTTTATAAAATAATAAAAAGCTTTGCTTTTGGCAATGGATTGCTTGTTTTAATGGGATTTGGGCTTTTGGGTACTGCTTATGCCTATAAAAAGAAGTCAAAATTTAATATAAAATCATCTAACTTAGCTCTAATTGTTGGATTTTTACAGGGTTTGGCGGTTATACCAGGACTATCTCGTTCTGGATCCACTATTTTTGGGCTCTCTTTGAGCAAAACCAAACCTGAAGAAATATTAAAAATATCGTATTTAATGTCTGTCCCTGTTGTTCTGGCCTCTAGTTTATACCTATTTCTACAAGAACCTATGTTAATTACTCAATCTTGGCCTGCTTTGATTTTTAGCTTTTTAGCAGGTATTTTAACTTTACATTTCTTAATTAATTGGGCTAAAAAAATAAACTTTTTTAAGTTTGCATTAATCTTTAGCTTTATTTGTTTTATCAGCGCCATAATCGGCTTTATCTTCTAAAAAAATAATGGTTGACCCCTAGGGTCAACCATTGTAATAATTAAAAAGTATTTCCCCAAAGGGAGATACTTTTTAATTAAAGGTTAATAATTTTTATTAATTAAATTATTTATCAAGTTTATTAAACTTACAACCCCCAAAGCCTTCTTTTAATCCTCTTTTGCCAAATTTACCTATTTGACCATCAAGATTATTCATTCTATCTTGCGTAAAAGTAAGTCGACTATCTGCCTGTTTTTGAGTAATAACTCCATTTTCAACTAAAGCATTGAAACCTTCTCTCATTCTCTCTTTTTGCCCTTCTTGCATCTTCAGGCGTAAGTCTTCGTCACTAATGTTCAGCTCTGTAGCAATTTCTTTCAAATTCTTGCCCGCTGACCAATACTCTTTCATTTGATCTACACTAATACCTAATAAATTTGCCTGGTTTTCAAACATTTCTGTTTGTCTATCAACAATTTTTTCAGGATCAAAGTTTTCTCTACCATGAAACCAACCTTGAGCTAAAGCTGAATTTACACCTAAAGTGAATAAAAGACTGAGAGCTAGTGCTGAGAATAATATTTTTTTATTCATAAATTTTTTATTACAATTCATTTTATTTTGCCGACCTTTCTCTTTGTCTGATAATACTACAATCAATAACAACTTTTTATTTCATTGGTCGACATTTTTCAAAGCAAGATTGATCAAATCCATTATCTTCAATACAGTCATCTAAACATTTTTTGACTTCTTCGTTTGGACGAAAAAAATGATTTTTTGGCATATGCAAAAATCGTGGATTTCGTTCTGGATAGATATGGATACCCCTTCTAATCATAGAAAATCCATTTCCCCCCTTTAAGCGAATTTCATTAACTACAAAAATATCATCTTTTCTCTCTCCAATTGCTACCACTAATTGTCCTTTTTCTATTTCAGAAAGAATCAATTCTGTCTGTAGTTGACTCAAATCAAGATATTGTTTCCCCTTGGGAGTATCAATAATTAAATAATTTTTGCCTATTTCATCTATTTCGCCAACTAAGCCACTATTCCTCAAGCCCATTCCACTTCTCAAAAATGGTTTAAAAAATAGTCCTGGGCCTTTGTTAATAAAAGCTTGTTCCTCTATTCTTTGGGAAAGGTTAGTAGAAGCTAATGCGCTGCCAACCAATAAAACAATTATCAATAACGTTAATGCTATATATTTAAATGGTTTTTTGTATGACCAATCAGTTTTAGTTATCAAATAACCAGTAATTAATAAGAAAAAAAGAAAAACTATTACTAAAAGATAAGGAAAAGATTCAAGAAAAGCCAAAAGGCCATTTTTTCCAAAACTTAGATAACCTAAATTATCTGTGGATTTCATGTAAAATAGAACCAAATTAAAGAAAAGAATAGCTAAAACAATACTCAAACTAAGAGCGCTATTTAATCCTAATTTCTTGGCCCAAAAAATATATTTAGAACGTAATTTAATTCTGCCAGATTTAATCTCCGACATAACTCTTTTTTCTAACTTCATTGGATTATTGCTTCGGTTCATATGACTTATTTATAATTAATTTTTCTTTTAACATTTTTTTGCCGCGAGAAATCAAAGTCCCTACTGTATTTCTCGAAATTCGCAAAATATCACTTATTTCCCCATAAGACTTTTGTTCAAAAAAGAATAATATCAAGGGTTCTCTGTATTTTAATTTCAATTGGCTTAAGGAGTTTTCTATCTGTTCTTTTAATAAGATTTGATCAAATCCTTCTCCTAAATCAATATTTTTGTCAATTATTTGATATTCAACCTTGTCTAAAGAAATTTGATGGTTAGTAGAATTCTTTTTAATATGATTTATTGCTTCATTATGAGCAATTTTGTATATCCAAGAAGAAAATTTTTTGTGGGTATTAAAACTAAAAAGATTTTTATAGGTTTTAATAAAAACCACCTGAAGCACATCCTCAAGTTCATCTGGGTTATAAACAAATTTACGCAGATAATGGGATAATTTGTTTTGATAACGTTTAATTATTTCGCTATATAGCCCCTTATCTTCAACCCTAACTACCTCTACAATTTGTTCGTCACTTAATTTCAATGGATCCATATACATAAAATCTACTTATATTTCTTTTACTCATCACAGATTCTATTATATATTACAATCTAAAAGAAACGCTTATTTCGTTTAAACAAACTAAATATAAATATATTATAACACAAACCAAAATAAAAAAGGGGCGTCTCCTTTACGCCCCAAACATTGTTGAAATAATTATCTCCTTCTACCCCTTTCTATAAAAATAGAATAATCTGATTGTTTTTCTCAGGGGGAACAAATAATTTAATTTCAATTTGGTTTTGAAATTGTAAAACCAAGTTCTTCTACTGGGTCTAAAAATGATCATTGAATAACCTCCTTTCGTTATGCAATGCCTTTTGGAGTAACCATGACGAGAATTGCAATTATTATCAAAGCTTCTATGACCAAAAAAGAATAAAATTTCTTTCTTTCCTTTGGTCCTGTTGCCTCATATGCAGCAGATGCGCCTATAATAATAGCAACCGCCGCTATAACGACACCCATGGGATTGGATCCAGTGCTAGTCGCGGCTATTGCTACTGACGCAACAGCAGTACAGCTGACGGAAGTCGCAATTGCTAAATCTTGAGCAATTAAGAAAGAAAAAACGCTACCCATCACAACAGTTACAACAAGTGTCCATCCTCTCATTTCGGAAAAACCCTCCCCTGCAAGACATAAACAAGCCATAAACACCAAGCAAGTGAAAAGGGCTGTTCCCATAGAACACGAAATTATTTTCTTCATTTTATAACCTCCTTTGAAGAAACTTTTCTGCTTTTTATCTTCTGCTTTCTTTCTATCAAAATTTTTTCCGCGCATATACCGCTAACAAGCCAAATAATCACGAAAACTCCCATGAATAGCAATATCATTTTGATTATTTTCATGGTTCCTCCTTTTAAAGTATTTCAAAGAATTTTGCTTTTGATGCTCTTAATATAGCAAAAATGACCTTTTTGTCAACACTATATCAACCCTTTTATTCTCTTTGCGTTTTCATTTTTGCTTAAATATTCTTTCCTTAACCTAATGTTTTGAGGTGTAATTTCTAAAAATTCATCTTCTTTCATAATTTCTAAGCCCCTTTCTAATGTTATTTCTGCAGGAGGAGATAATACAATAGAATCATCAGATCCAGAAGCTCTAATGTTAGTTAAATTCTTTCCTTTAGTTGGATTTACCCACATATCATTTCCCTTTGATACATTGCCTATAATCATTCCGCTATAAACAGCGGTATTTGGGTGAATATAAATTTTGCCCCTTTCTTCCAATTTCCATAATGCATAGGCTAAAGCCTTTCCGTGTTCCATAGATACCATAGACCCAAGTTCATGTTTCTCTATATCGCCAGCATAATCTTTAAAACCAATAACACGACTAGTGAAAATACCCTCACCTCTTGTGTCAATAATAAAATTTCCTTTATATCCCAAAATACCACGAGTTGGGACTTCAAAAATTAATCTTTGATGATTTTGCTCGGATTTCATATCAAGCATTTTCCCTTTTCTTTTTGATAATTTCTCAATTACCATACCAGCCATTTCTTTCGGTACATCTATAGTTACCTCCTCATATGGTTCTTGTTTTACCCCCTCATTATCCTTAATAATCACCTTTGGTTGAGAAACCTGTATTTCAAAATTTTCTCTTCTCATATTTTCTAAAAGAATGGCAATGTGTAATTCTCCCCTACCATAAACCTTATGTCGTCCATTTGTTGCACTAAAATCGATTTTTAAACCAACATTAACCTCTAATTCTTTCTTCAATCTTTCTTGTAATTTACTGTTTGTTACATATTTACCATCTCTTCCGGCAAGAGGAGAACTATTCACCATAAAATCAAGTGAAATTGTTGGTTCATCAATTTTAATAGCTGGCAACATATCTTGTTCTTTATTTTCACAAATTGTTTCTCCAATATCTATATTTGGTATACCCGCTATCATCACAATATCGCCAGCAACCGCTTCATCAATTTCTTTCCTCTCTAATCCATAAAAAGTATATAAATTACTTATCTGGCCTGCTCTACATTTATCTTCACTTTCTCTTACAATGACATTCATGCCTTTTCTTATCTTGCCTTGATATATCCTACAAATAGCCATTCTTCCTATATAGTTATCATAAGCTAAATTAAAAGATTGCATTTTAAGTGGTTTTTTATTTATTTCATCACCCGAAGCTGGTTCTATTGTTTCCAATATTAAATCAAGAAGTGGAGATAAGTCCTCATTTTTGTCTTCCAATTCTCTTTTTGCAATACCATCTTTAGCTATAGCATAAATTATTTCGAAATCAAGCTGTTCATTGCTTGCTCCTAAATCCATAAACAACTCAAGTACCATATCATGAACTTCTTTTGCTCTAGATGCTGGTTTATCTATCTTATTGATTACTACTATCGGCTTTAAATTAAGTTCAAGTGATTTCTTTAACACAAATTTTGTTTGGGGCATAGGTCCTTCCTGAGCATCCACCAAAAGTAAAACAGAGTCAATGGATCTTAAAATTCTTTCTACCTCCGAACTAAAATCAGCATGACCAGGGGTGTCAACAATGTTTATTTTTGTATCTTTATAGATTAAAGATGTGTTTTTTGAATAGATTGTAATACCCCTCTCTTTTTCTAATGCATTTGAATCCATACTCACACTTTCATCAGCCATTTTTGTTTGGCGCATCAAAGCATCGGTTAAAGCTGTTTTTCCGTGATCTACATGGGCAATAATCGCAATATTTCTTATTTCCATATCGTTGTTTGTTAATTTAAAACAGAAACCATCTCACAAATCGAGATGATTCTGCATATCTTATATGGTCTTTAAGGTAGCTATTAATTTTTATTTTTTCTTTTTTGTTGTTACTTTTGTCTTTTTATCCTTGCTTGCTTTTTTAGGTTTAACAACTTTTTCTTTTTTAACAACTTTTTTGTTCTCTTTTGTTGCTACAGGAAGAGCTGGAGTTAATAATTCCAAGATTTTATCAAGTTTAGTATTTATTGAATCAAATTGTTTCGTTGATTGCTCAGAACTTTTGCTCTTGCTTCCTTTACTAAAACATTCACTGCAATAAACGGGTTTATCGCCTGTAGGTCTGAAAGGGACTTCACATTTTTCTCCACACTCAGCGCAAACTGCTTCATACATTTTTTTATCACTAAAACTGGACCTTCTTGAATCTCTTCCACTAAATCTTCTCTGCTCGTTATTGCCATCTTTCCTAAAACAATCGCTACAAAGAACGGGTTTATCGCCTCTTGGTTTGAATGGCACTTCGCAATCTTGTCCGCATTTACTACAAATTGCCTTATGCATTTCTGTTTTTCCAGAATTTCTACCTGCAAATCCCCCACTGCCTCCCCTTCCACCGAATCTACTATTTCGTTTAAAATTTTCCATATTTTAATATTTTAATTATTATTTTATATAAAATGATTAATCCTTCTTATCAGGATATCAAGTTTATTGAAAAAGTCAATGTATAAACAAAAAAGTTTAAATAAAGCTTTTGTCCTTGATAAGGTCTTGTCTTATCAATTGAAAAAATAGAGCAACAGAGAGATGGCAATTAGGGGTAAATACAGCAAGAAAACATGCGGTTTAAATAAATACTCTATAGCTTCAATTGTTTTATGTTTAGGTAAATCAGGCGAAACAAAATCCTCGGGTAAACTGTTGGTCTGAAAATATACTTTTAAAGCATCAGCAATCTTGTCACGCCTTTTTTTGTAATCCTGGCGGAAATTTTTATTAAAAACATCCAAGAACCAAAATATTAAAACAATAAAAACTGACAAAAGTAAAATCTCTTTTATTTTTGATTGAAATGACCAACCAGATAAAGCGGCCCAAATGGTTATAGTCCATGTTTTAATTTGGGATAAAAGACGGTCATATTTATCCATTTGGCGCTGAGTTAATTTAAGTTCTGATTGAACCAAATTAAGCTTATTGTCTAAACTCATAAATTTATTATTATTTTCCATAATATTTATTTAAAAAGGGGCTTTTTGCTTCAATAATTTTTTTAGCTTTTCTAAAATTAATTGATTGGCTATCTGGTTATGTTCCTTCCTCTCAATATCAGTTAATTCACTATGTGGTTTTCTGAATTCAACTGGGCCTTGTAAACTACTCATCGGCCAACCTGGAAGTATTATTTTAGAAGTGGGCGAAAAGAATAAAATTTCATGGTCTATAGCAACTTTTTTTATTAAACCATTCGGGAATGCTAAACAATAGGCAACATGCCATCTTCCGGTCCTCTTTTCTTTTGGCACCCCAGCAATAATTTTTTCCCAATAGTTAAGCAATTTCTTATCGCTCGCTTCATCTTTACCCTCAATTCTTCTTACGAAAACTCCCGGTTGCTTCTCTGGGGATAAAAAATCAACATAAATAGCTTCATCTTCGGAAAAAACGGGTAGATTAAGCTTTTGAGAATAAAATTTTGCTTTGATTTCTGCATTTTCTTCAGCAGTTATGCCATATTCTTGCGGTTTCTCTGTAATGTTAAAATCATCAAGGATAAAAATATCTTTAATCATCCCGACAAATAATCCCCTGAACCTTTCTTTTTTAGATGAATTGTGGGTAGCAATTACTATTTTTTCTACTTTTTCCATTTTTTTATTCTATCAAAAGATTGCCTTTTTGACAATTTTTTTTGGAGGTCGGATCTCCAAACTTTTAATGGCTCACCGACTCGAGTCCAGAACCTTAGGCAATCAAGCCCAGAGAATGTTCCCGAAGATAAAAATACTGGATTTAATGACGGACCTCGGTCGGCCTGTCCGCCTCTGGCGGAGATTAAATAAATAAATTGAAATAAAAGAATATTTATAAAAAATCTTACACTTCTAAACTAATCGGGCAATGATCGGAAACTTTTACTTTATTAAAAATAAAAGCTTTCTTTATGGCTATTTTATTCGAAGTAAATGCATAATCTAACCGCCAACCAATATTTCTTTCTCTTGCGTTAAAAGCATTTGACCACCAAGTATAGTTTCCGCCCTTTAAATTAACTTTTCTAAAGCTGTCAACAAAACCTAAATTCAATAATTTATCTATTTGTTCTCTTTCTTTGGAAGTAAACATAATATTATTTTGATTACTTTTTGGGCGAGCTAAATCTATTTCTTGATGAGCAATATTAAAATCACCTGTTAAAATAACATTTTTGTTTTTTAATCTTCTTAAATATTTAAAAAGATAATTATAAGATTCCAACTTATATTTTAAATTTTCTTTTTTTCTACCTCCGTGAGGTAAATATAAATTAAGTAATATAAAATTGGGATACTCAATCTTTATCATTCTTCCCTCTTGATCAAATCTTTTTAAACCTAGTTTATATCCATTTTTTAAAGATTTTTGCTTGCTGTATATAGCTACTCCACTATATCCTTTTTTATTGGCAAAATTAAAATACGAATTATAGTTATTTAAATGTAAAAAACCGGCTGGCAATTGTTCTTTTTGCGCTTTTATTTCTTGTAAACAAATAATATCTGCTCTATTCCTCTTCACCCACTGCAAAAAATTCTTTTTGTGAGCCGCCCTTATTCCATTAACATTGCAAGAAAGTATTTTCATAAATATCTTCAAATAAAAGAAAAATCAGAAAAACCGTCCTAAAACTTGCTTTTGAAACATCTTTCAGAGCACCGATTTAAGGGGACAGTCCCCTTTTAG